>JAEEGH010004545.1_pt1 | contig 35513 bp, 25 predicted proteins | sample 9134181 | NCBI WGS metagenome assembly JAEEGH01 (sample SAMN16246544, study PRJNA631951) | gut metagenome | biome: gut microbiome; feature: rumen; material: DP-attached | host: Bos | place: Iran: Karaj | collected 2018-10
CCTCCAGACGCAAGAGATTCTCTTTCAAGAACTTCTCATTTCGCGCATCAACGGCGGTTACAAGCGAACCGTCTGATTTCAAATCGTATCCAATGCCTGCGCGTAGGCGATGGGAGACTGCGAATCGTGCACAGTCCAATGCCAAATTGCAGACTTCTTTCCATTTCCACGAATCCATGTCCATTCCCTTGAATATCTAAAAAACTCTTTTCTGCCGTCTTTTTACCGTTGTCACAAGCTCCAGCAATTCCGCAAGAAGCTTTTTGCGCACGGCTTTGTCCTGCGAACCCGCCAGACGACCGACGTAGGAGCGTAACATTCGCGCCTTCGGCATCTTTTCGCATACCGTTTGCATGCTGTCCAACGCATCCGCCAGCATCCGGCTTTCCGGATGACCGTTAAGTTGTTCCATGATACGGATTTGCGCCTCCAGAGAGTACAATAGTTCCGTCAGCAACGATGTTGTTGCATTCACTGGAAGCCCAAGAAAGCTTCCAATGCCCTGCATCAATTCAGAGGCGAATTTTTCGTTCGCGGCGGAATCCATTGTCTTGCGAGCGTCCTCCTGCGATTATTTCTTGTCGAAACGCGGAACTAGCTGACGATCCATCATCTTTTCATACAGATGGATATAGGCCTGCGCCGTTACGTTGTGGGTGAACTGCTGTTTGGCCTCCTTCATGATGCGGGATATCTGCGTGTTGCGCACGTCTTCAGGCAATGCATTGAAAGCCATCGCCTGGTCGATCGCCCAACGGAGGCCGGGGGCGTCATAGAATTTGAACATGAAGCCGTTGCCTGTTCCCGCCGCGATGTCCAAATGCTGCACCGTGTCATGGATGCCGCCCGTATCGTGCACAACCGGCAGGCTGCCATAGATCGGACCGATCATCTGCGGCAGGCCGCAGGGCTCAAACTTCGACGGCATCAATACGAAATCGCTGGCCGCGTAGCCAAGATGCGACAGCTGCTCGCCAAAGGGATGTACCGCTACGCGGTCGTCGAAACCGTGCATGCGGATGATGTCGTAGAAATACGGCTGGAACGGGCCGTCAGCGACGGCCGCGATCTGCAAATCACGATCCCAATAGTCATGGATGATAGAATACATGATTTCCGTCAGCAACTGCGGCCCTTTCTGGATGGGATCAAGCCGCGACGGCCAGTAGAACAGCGGTGCATTCGGATCTTCCCGCAGACCAAGAGCCTTCTGGAAGGCGACTTTGTTCTGACGTTTCTTTTCCGCTTGATTTTCTGCCGTATAGACGGCTTCCAATGCGACGTCGTCGGCTGGATTGTATTCCGGATCTGGCGCGTTTAGAATACCTTCCGCGCAGTTATGGTAGTATTTGTTCTTGATCTCTTCGCGGACATGATACGGGATGAAATCATGGTAGCCTTCCACGATTTCCTTCAAAAACGTCGGACTTACGGTATTGATGAAATGCGCACCGAAAATGCCACTGGCCAGAAGATCGACGCGGTTGTAGCGGCGCGATTCATCGTATCCAGAGGGCAGATGCGTGAAATAAAGGTTGGTCCAGAACGGCTTCGTGTCGATTTCATAATCTTCGATTCGCTCAAGCGTCGTCTCCACCGTATGGATATTGTGGACGGTGAACAGACTGCGGATGCCCAGAATTCGCGCGAAAGACGGAATCAAGCCGGTCATCCAGTCGTTGCAATGGATCAGATCTGGATTGACTTCCGGAATGATCGTGTTGATGACCTCCCGCTGGAAGGCGAGACTACGTTGCAGGCATTCATCCGTCGTGCAACCATAGACGCGGTTGCTTGTGTTGAACAGACGGCTGGAGGCGAGATGGACGCGTTTCACATGGTCGGCTTCGCCGCCCTGGATGACGTCCCGCAGCATCTTCTGGTTGGTCTCCTCCTTGTTCGTATAGTCCGTCTTGTACATCTGACGGTAGTGCGGAATCGCCACATGGACATCCGCGCCGAGATCATACAACGCCTTCACAAGCGTTGCAGACACGTCCGCCATGCCACCGGCTTTGGCGCTCAGATGCGTCGATATATTGCCCATGCCGGAGGGAATGTACGTGATTTCAGGCGTCACGACCAATACTTTGATTTTTCGTTGGTTTCGCTCGCTAGCCTTCTGTTGTCTGGTCTTTGCCATAATCCAAGCCTTGTGACTTCCCGCCTGCCCAAAAGGTTGAACTGAACTGTCTCTGTATAAACTAATTAACTTAATAGCAATACGCTATAATTGCAAGTTTTTAGATTTTTATTCCACTGGATGTGGCGGCGTCCCCGCCGTCGGGTATGTCGGCATCACGCATGCGCCACTTCCATCAAGAATGTATGGATTCGGAAGAATTCGCAGACGCTCCACGCCTGCGCGGGGCAGCCGCGCGGCGTATGCGGTGCATCGCCGTCGAATATCTCCGCCAGATGGCCGATACAACGGTTGCTCATGACATCCGCCGCAGTGCCCCAAATCGCTGAAGCCGCCGAAAGTGCTTCCGCTCCATAGACATGCACCAACGCTTCACAATAGAGCGGCATCTGCCAGCCCCATGCCGTCCCATTGTGGTAGGCAGTCTTGCGGCGCGTGTCTTCATCGCCTGTGTATTGGCCCCAATACGGATGATAGGGATTGTTTAACAGCTTGCCGTCACGCAGGATGCGCAGGGGAACCGTGACATCAGTGGAGGCCAATGAACGAATCGCTCCGGGTACAAGCAACCGTGCGCAGTCCGACAAGATGTCCATGGCAGTCGTCGTATGGTCGAAAACATCCGTCAACGTCAACGCCAGCAACTGGTTGGGGCGGACTGCATCGTCCGCCGTCGCCTCTTGTGCGCCGACGTATGGTCCAGCAGCGTGCAGGCAGTCGCTCAGACCATTTCCGTCGCCGCGCACATAAAGTTTCGAGAGGCTTTTCCGCGCTTTTTCGAGCCATTCATCGAAAGTGTTCTTTTTGCCGATGGTTTTGAGCAACGACAAAGCGTATATCCAAAGAGCTTGTATTTCAACAGGATAGCCTTGACGTGGCGTTCCAGCGGGATAGTTCGTATCCATCCATGTGTAATGGGATGGACTGTAAAGCAATCCGCTCGCTTTATCCATGCGGACGCCGTTTTCGGCACCGCCTGCAAGATGCTCTGCGATGGATTCCAGAATGGCCAGTAGCGAACGGCCGCCACAGTCCATCGCAAGGATGTTCTTTCCAGACGGCGCTTTTTTGATGAAATCGCCGACGGCGACGAACAACCACAACGGGGCATCCGAAGTCGCTCTGTCTGAAGCATCTCCGCCACGAATCATATTCGGAATCGTCCCGTTCTTTTCGAATGACGCGAACTGGCGGATGATGTCGCGGCTTTCTTCAAAACGTCCTGCCGCGATGTAGCCGCGCAGACAGATGAGCGTGTCGCGCCCCCAGTCCAGAAACCACGGATAGCCCGCAATGACGGTTCGGTTGTTTCCACGGAACGCCAGATAGGCGTCCATCCCTTGTTGAAGTGCTTCCGCTAACGGCAGTTCCGACGGAAGGTTTTCTACGGGAATCGCCTCCAATGGAGGGAATGCACCGCCAAGTTCCGAATTCGCAGCGGCTTCCAAATCAAGCGAGAATGAATCGCCACCGCGCAGTTCACAACGGAATTCGCCGGGCGAAAATTCATCACACAACGCATCCAATCCGCGATCCGCATCTTCTTGGAACGCTTGGTTATAACGCCATTCAGGCTTTTTCTTGAAGATGGAATTCGACCACATCCGCAGGCCGTAACCGCCTTTTGGCAGGAAGGCGAAGCCGTGTTCGTCCGTCTGCTTCAAAGCATCCGGATAATCGTTTTCCGCCCCCTGATACGCTTTCGTCGTCTCGTGGTTCGTCCGGCAGTCGATTTCAGGGCGGATGCGCAGTGTGACAGGCTCTTCATTGCCCAGCCCGTTGCGTTCCTTGTCAACTTTGTCCGTTCGCGTAATCTGCAAATGGCAGCGGTTACGCCTGCTTTTTTCCATGGTATAGAGAACGGTCAGATGAACCGTTTGACCCATGCCTGACGGCACGGCGAAATCCCACCGCAAGCGATTGTCGTAGGAGGTAGTGAACGACGTCTGGCAATCGTGCCCAAGCTCCACGATATAGTCGCGGAAGCCGACCGTTACACGGAAGCGCGACACCATCACCTTGCGGTCCGCCGGATAGTCCTGTGACGGGCAGGCCGCAAGAAACGCGTCGTATTTGCTCTGCAAATCCCCCCAGCATGCGCGAACTTGCACATAGCCGCCGAGGCTGTTGGCGCAGAGTCCAAGAAGCTCAGGCTTCAACTCATCTTCATCGATGGTCAACGCAACATGACGGCTCGTCCCGTCCGGCAGGAGGAGCAGTTTACCGGTCGCCCGCCACGTCGTGTCTTGATTATGGAGTTCAACCTGCAATTCCGCTTCATGTACTTTGTGTGGAAGCTGTTGCGGCATAAAGAATGCATGGTGACGACCATCCGCGCCACGGAAGGAAGGCAGACGTTGCAGACAACGGCCGCCGACCATCAACGACGCGCGGAAACGGTGCTCATGCTCCACGAGAATGACATGGTTTGGTGGCACCATGACGACTCGTCGCGTGTCCTGTTCGGGATTCCATTCCACGAACGGTAGGTAGTGCATGTCCATTTTTTCCGTGTCGCGAACGCGTGTGAACAGTTTGTCCGGCTCGAACAGCCGCCGCAGGAAGGCCCGCGTATCCTGATGGAGCAATTTCGCCAGTCCGTTCAGATCTACATTCGTCACATCCAGGCACTTGTGATAATGGACAATCGTCTTCAGCACGTAATCGTGTGTCAATTGCCAATCATTGAAATCCGGTTCTTCGTCGTCCAACGGACGTGCGGCCAGACAGAAGATCTGGCCAGGCTGAAGTTCCACGCGGCAACGTCCGTTGACGCATGGCAACTGGACATGACCGCCGCCAAGCAAATCAAACGCTGTGCGGCAGATGTCGAATTCACTGATCTCCCATTCGAACCATGTGGCATGTCCCGCATCTGGATTCGCGATGACCAAGACGGAGTCCAAGTTGTTGTGGCAACGGCGAATAACGCCTACACCGCCGCCTGTTCCGCTTTCCGAAACACGAAGCTCCACATCCGGTCCGAAGGCGGGAGAACAACGCAGAATTTTGTTCAACTGGCTGATGTGATCGACAAGATTTGGCGACGCGCCCCAGTTCAACGAAGCTGCACCATGGACGTCAATCTTTTCCGTCGCGAGCCATTCGACACCGTTGGCTATACCGAACGCGCCGTTGACGCTCATCAATGCGGCGATGCCTGTCCGCAAAGCCGCCCACAACGGCGAGACGGCTGCGAGGCGGGGATTGTCATGCGTCTCCGCGAAATTCACGAGGCAGCCGTTCCGTTTTGAAAATTCGTATGCATGGTGCAAATACTGTTTAATATGTTCTGCGTCAAAGCATTGGAACAGTTCAGAATACGCCCAGTTCAAACGGCCTTCCTGTAATAGTTTCTCCGTATCGTCTGGCGGGCCGCCGAGCCCTTCCAAAAAGAAAATCGTGTCTGGATACTGTTCGCGGACTTTCGCTGCGATGTATTCCCAAACGCGCATCGGCACCATGTAGCCTGCGTCACAGCGGAAGCCGTCCACGCCGAGTTTTGCCCAGCCGAGAAAAACTTCCGCCATGTATTTCCACAGATTACGGTCATCGAAATTCAGCTTGCTGAGATCCTCCCATGTGACGCCCCACGCGCCTGGGCTTGCGAAAGAGCCGTCTTCATTGCGGCAGAACCATTCCGGATGACGGACTTGCATCGTGGAGGCCCAGCCTGTGTGGTCCGCCGGCAGGTCGATCAACACCATGCCGCGCTTCGAATGGACAGCGTCAAGCAGTTCGCGGAACTGCTCCAATGGCGTCGTCCGTTTGTCGAATTCTGCCATGCCGGAATCAACCGTCGAGAAGTCGAGCGGCGCGAACGGACTGCCGAAACGGCCCATTCGCGCAAACGTCGCGGGAACGGGATGGATAGGCAGCAACTGCACGATGCGAAAGCCTAAGTCCTTCATGATGAACGGCAAATGCTTTTGCAAATCGCGGAATTTGCCCGACGGCGGAATGACCGTGTAGTCTTTTCCGTCCAACAGTTGCTCTGCCGCATGATGCTCTGCCGTCCATGCGCCACCAGACATGTTTGGGCCGAATTGCCGCACGAATGCGTTGTAGATCGTGTTGTTCGACGCTGTGACGGCAGGCTCCACTTTCACGCGGCTGTTTTCGCCGCGAACCCAAATCGGCTCCTGCTCGCCTTTCGGAAGGAAGAAGCATTTGAATTCAAACATGCCGACTTCACACAGCGGCAATGTCAGTGAATATGTGCCCTGCATGGTTTCCGGCATGGAAATGTCATGCCAGTCACGACCGAATCGCGCTTTCCCATGTTCCACTTGCTCAATGACTTCACGCCGCCGCAAGCCACCGCGGCATAGATTGGTCCGAACGAATGCCGTGCCTTCCATCTTTTCGCTTAATGTCAGGCTGAGTTTCAGGCATTCGCCGCTGTATTTGACGAGTCGTTCGCCGGTGGCCGGCCTTTGGGACAATGTAATCATGGATGCTCCTTGTGCGTTCATGCCTAATAATATAATCGTTGCCGCCATACAAGCCACTCCATAGACATGAACAAAAGATGAAAGTCCTGACCGCCTTCGGCGGTGCTTATGGCTCTAAAACTGCCTTCGGCAGTGCTTATGGCACATTGCTTATGGCTTATGGAGCTAAAACTTCTTGTCGTTTCTGTCCCTTTCGTCCCTTTTGTCCTTTTTCGGCCGCGCTGGAGCGTAGCCCTCCCAACCACTGACCACTTTTGCTTCTTCCTTCTTGCACAAACGTCGATAAAACCTTATATTAATAAAGAAGGCAATTCATTATAATAAACATGTTGTTGAATGTGGAGCACAAACATGAACATCTATGAATCTCTGGTCAAAGGTACCGCTAAACTGTCATTGGTCGGTCTTGGTTATGTCGGCATGCCGATCGCCGTGGCGTTCGCGAAGAAGATCAAGGTCGTCGGCTTTGATCTGAACAAGAAGAAGATCGAGCTGTACAAGTCCGGCATCGACCCGACAAACGAAGTCGGCAACGACGTCATCAAGAAGACGACGGTCGCCTTCACGGCGGACGAGAAGAAGCTGAAGGAGGCGTCGTTCCACATCGTCGCCGTTCCGACGCCCGTGTACGACGACCACACGCCAGATTTGACACCCGTGGAAGGCGCGTCCCGCATCCTCGGCCGCAACCTGCGGAAGGGCAGCATCGTCGTGTTCGAATCCACCGTCTATCCGGGCGTGACGGAGGATGTCTGCCTGCCGATTCTTGAAAAGGAGTCCGGCCTGAAGTGCGGCGTCGATTTCAAGATCGGATACTCGCCCGAGCGTATCAACCCCGGCGACAAGCTGCACCGTCTGGAAAACATCAAGAAGATCGTCTCCGGCATGGACGCGGAGACGCTGGACCAGGTGGCGAAAGTGTATGAACTCGTCGTCGAGGCGGGCGTCCACCGCGCGCCGTGCATCAAGGTCGCGGAGGCCGCGAAGGTCATCGAGAACTCGCAGCGCGACATCAACATCGCGTTCATGAACGAGCTGTCCATCATCTTCAACAAGATGGGCATCGACACGAAATCCGTGCTTGAAGCCGCGGGAACGAAGTGGAACTTCCTGAACTTCCGGCCGGGCCTCGTCGGCGGCCACTGCATCGGCGTGGACCCGTACTATCTGACGTACAAGGCGGAGATGCTGGGCTACCACAGCCAGATCATCCTGGCGGGTCGCCGCATCAACGACGACATGGGCAAGTACGTGGCGGAGAACTGCGTGAAGAGTCTCATCAAGGCGGAGAAGCACGTGAAGAACGCGAAGGTCGCGATCCTCGGCTTCACCTTCAAGGAGAACTGCCCGGACACGCGAAACAGCAAGGTTTACGACATCGTGAAGGAATTGCGCGAATACGGCATCGAGCCAGTCATCGCGGACCCGACTGCCGACGCTGCGGAGGCGAAACGCCTCTACGGCATTGATTTCGTGGACATTGCGACGATCAAGAAGATGGACGCCGTCATCCTCGCCGTGGCGCACACCGCCTTCGAGTCGTTCACGACGAAGAGCATGGGCGCGCTGTTCGGCGACGGCAAGAAGGTCCTTCTGGACATCAAAGGCCTGCTGGATCGCGCGAAATTCGAAAAGGCGGGATATCTTTACTGGCGGTTCTAAGAGGTCCCGCTTGCGTCTCGCCTGCGGGAAGAAGGTTCCGTGTGCTTCACTTAGAAATTACTCATTATCAATATTTTAACATACGCTACAAGCTTTATGCTTTTTGCATTTGCTTTAAGCTTTAAGCTTTTAGCTTTCAGCTAAAAAAATTATGGGTTACTCAACACTGAAATTTCCTGAAGGAAGCCGTTTTCTCGTCACGGGCGGGGCAGGTTTCATCGGCTCCAATATCTGCGAGGCGATTCTCAAGCTTGGCTACAAAGTCCGCTGTCTGGACGATCTCTCAACGGGCTTCCAGAAGAATGTCGATTTGTTCATAGACAATCCGAATTATGAATTTATGAAAGGCGATATCAAGGATCTGGACACATGCCTCGCAGCCTGCGACGGCATGGACTATGTCATGAACGAAGCCGCATGGGGCAGTGTGCCGCGATCCATTGAAATGCCGCTTTTCTATTGCGCGAACAATATCATGGGCACGCTGAACATGATGGAGGCGGCCCGTCGGAAAGGCGTGAAGAAGTTCGTCTACGCCTCCAGCTCCTCTGTTTACGGTGATGAGCCGAACCTGCCGAAGACGGAAGGCCGTGAAGGCAATCTGCTCTCGCCATACGCTCTGACGAAACGCTGCGACGAAGAGTGGGGCAAGCAGTATTCCCGTCATTACGGCCTGCCAACAATAGGCTTGCGTTATTTCAATGTCTTCGGTCGTCGTCAGGATCCCGACGGCGCGTACGCGGCCGTCATTCCGAAATTCATCAAGCAGCTGCTGAAAGGCGAACGGCCCACTATCAACGGCGACGGAAAGCAGTCCCGCGATTTCACCTACGTTGAAAACGTCGTCGAAGCGAATCTGAAGTCCTGCCTGGCCCCAGAAGAGGCCTCCGGCGAGGCCTTCAACATCGCATACGGCGGCCGCGAATATCTGATCGACATCTATTATACGCTGACGAAGGCACTGGGCGTCGACGTCGAACCGAACTTCGGTCCTGACCGCAAAGGCGACATCAAGCATTCCAACGCGGACATCTCCAAGGCAAAACGCCTGCTCGGCTATGATCCAGACTACGACTTCGCCCGTGGCCTGAACGAAGCTATTGAGTGGTACAAGAAAGCTCTTGCATAGTGATCAGTGGTTAGTGGTTAACACTTAACGCTTAACAAATCAAAAGCGGAAAACCAAAGGTTTGTGGTCTTTGGCTTTCCGCTTTTTGTCTTCACTAAGCTTTTGTATTTGCTTTAAGCTTTAAGCTTTAGGCTTTAGGCTTATTTGCCCATGAGGGCGTGGATGATGAGCAGTTCGAGCTCTTCGTAGTCGCGGTCGGCGATGAGCTTGTCGATCTTCTTCTGGTCGAGGCCGCGGGAGATGGCGAGCAGTTCATTGAAGAGCGTGATGGAGTTGGAGAGGTGCTTCAAGTTGGCGTTCTGCTTCTGCGTTCTCATGACCTTCACATCGAGACCGACGGATTCGCCGTTTTTGCCGTAGTTGTGTTGATCGAGAATACGGACTTGGTTGAAGGCACGGCGGATATCGACGGCGCCGAAGGATTTGTCCTGATCGAACTTGAGGCCGTTCTGATCATTTAGATGGACGGAGAACAGTTTCTTGTGGGCGAGGGCGTAACCCATTTCGTCCGACGGATCAAGATTGGCGAGAATGGCGTGGGCGCTTTCGATGTTGACGCCGACGCGGCTCGGATCACGAGTCAGCATACCGAGGGCGATGGCATGGCCGGTCGTCGGAATGTAGGCGTGGTCAACGGGTTCGTTGGGCTTCGGCTCGATGGCGATTTTGATCTTCTTGTCGTATTCGAGCATTTCGTCGATGACTTTGGCAATGCGTTGCACGGCGACGCAGGAGTCCTTCGATTCGCGGATGTAGGTACCTTCGCGGGCGAGCCAGAGGACGATCAGCTTGGCACCGAGGATGTTAGCGATATCGATGGATTTCTTAAAGCGGTCTTTCGCGTAGGCGCGGCACTTCGGGTCGTTGGAGGTGAAACCGCCGTCGATGGTCTTTGGATCAAACCAAAGGCGCGGTGCGACGAATTCCGCGTAAAGTCCTGCGCCGTCGAGTTTTTTGCGAAGTTCCTTCGCAACAGCGGCGATCTGGGCGGGCGTCTTGCCGTTGATTTCGGGAACTGCATCGTCATCATGGAACTGGACGCCGTCGAAGCCGAGCTTCTTGAACAGCGGCAGTTTCTGATCGAACGTAAGCGGTTCGCGTACATCGGGACCGAATGGATCCGCGCCTTCATGAATGTTCCACGGGCCAAAAGTGAATCTAAATGTGCCAGCCATGTAAATCTCCTGTTGTTGTGTTGGTTAAAACTTGAGGAAACAATTTGCCAGTCTTGAAAACATCAATTACCTTAAAGCCATAACCAAAATATTTCAATAGGCGTTTATCAAAAAAACGCGTTTATAGCGGTGTTTTGCCGTCAAAATGGAAGAAAATCATGGATGAGCTGAAAAAAATATTGAAGCGCGAATGGGAAATGATCGCATTGGGCGTCACGTTGCTGCTGGCGGCAGTGCTCCTGATTGTCGCGTTATCCTATCGTTCGACGGATGGGTGGACATTCGGTCGCGGGGCGGTTGCCGTCAACCGTGCTTTGAAGCTGAAGAGGAGTGCATTCGCTTTTTTACGGAATGGAAATGCGGAGGCGACGATAGGTCGGAATCCGTTTTCTTCCGGTTTGTCGATACCGGAGCCGCCGAAGCCTGTCGTGGTGAAAAAGACTGAACCAGTTGTGGCACCACCGCCTGAACCACCGAAAGAAGAAGTTGTTGAACAACCTGCCGTGGAGGAAGTTGTGGAAGAACCGAAGCCTGCGGCACCGCAAGGGCCGCAAAAAGTCATCGGGCTGGTGAATTATTCTTTTATGAACGTGAACAACAGCGGCAAGACGGTTGCGGTGTTTTCCATTCAGACATCGAAAACGGATACGGAAAATTACGCGTTGGGCGTCGGTGAAAGCGGTGGTGGTGTGAAGGTTTTGGCAATTACAAACGACGCATTGATGCTTCAGGATGCGTCAGGTCGTCGTTGGAAGATTCCGAAAGGCAAGCCATGTAGAATGATTGTGGTGAAGGAATAATTTACAAGCTGAAAGCTAAAAGCTAAAAGCTGAAAGCATTGATATTCTGGATATTCTGGATATTCTGGATATTCTGGATTAGAGCCTAAGAAAAAACAAAATTTCCAGAAAATCCAGAACCTCCAGTAAATCCAGTAGAGTCTTACCCTTTCAAAATCTCTTTCAGGAATTGGCCGGTGTAGGAGGATTTTACCTTTGCAACTTGTTCGGGCGTGCCTTGCGCGACGACGGTACCGCCCATGTTGCCGCCTTCCGGACCGAGGTCGATGATGTGATCGGCTACTTTGATGACATCAAGATTGTGTTCGATGACGAGAATCGTGTTGCCTTGATCACGAAGCGTCTGCAACACTTTCAGTAGCTGTTCGATGTCGGCGACATGGAGGCCGGTCGTCGGTTCATCCAATATATATAAGGTATGTCCGACAGGCTTGCGGGCGAGTTCCGTGGCGAGTTTAACGCGTTGCGCTTCGCCGCCGGAAAGCGTCGTGGCAGGCTGTCCAAGATGGATGTAGCCGAGGCCGACGTCGCGTAATGTTTCAAGACGTGAGCGGATTTTCGGAATGGCTTCGAAAACATCGCAGGCTTGGCTGACGGTCAGTTCGAGGACTTCGTAGATGTTGAGACCTTTGTAGCGGACGTTCAATGTCTCATGGTTGTATCGCATACCATGGCATTGTTCACAAGGCACATAGACATCCGGAAGGAATTGCATTTCAATCTTTTGGATACCATCACCATGGCATTCTTCGCAACGGCCGCCCTTCACGTTGAAGGAGAAACGGCCAGGCCCGTAGCCGCGGACTTTCGCGTCTGGCGTCATGGCGAAAATCTGGCGGATCGTATCGAAAAGGCCTGTGTAAGTGGCTGGATTGGAACGAGGTGTGCGCCCAATGGGCGATTGGTCGATGACGATCATCTTGTCGATGTGTTCGAGTCCTTCGATGGAATCGTATTGGCCTGGCTCGTCCGTTTTGATGCCAAGCTTCTTATTAATGGCGCGGTTGAGAATGCGATTGACGAGCGTTGATTTGCCGGAGCCGGAAACGCCTGTTACGCAAGTAAATGTGCCAAGCGGGAAGGTGACGTCGATATGCTTCAGATTGTTTTCCGCCGCGCCACGAACGGTGATGAAATTTCCATTGCCTGGCAGGCGTTTTTTCGGAATGGGAATATTGCGTTCGCCGGAAAGAAACTGCCCTGTAACGGAATTTTTGCATGCGCGGACTTCGTCCGGCGTGCCTGCGATGACCAAATGGCCGCCATGCTCGCCGGCGGCAGGGCCGAGATCGACGATGAAATCGGCGGCGCGCATCGTGTCGAGATCGTGTTCGACGACGATGACGGTATTGCCAAGATCGCGGAGACGTGTGAGCGTGGCGATCAGTTTGTCGTTGTCCCGCTGATGGAGGCCGATGCTCGGTTCATCCAAAATATAGAGGACGCCGACGAGGCCGGAGCCGATTTGCGAAGCAAGACGGATGCGTTGCGCTTCGCCGCCAGAGAGCGAACCGGACTCGCGGTTGAGCGTCAAATAGTTGAGGCCGACTGATTTGAGAAATCCAAGACGGGCGGAAATCTCCTTGATAAGATCTTTGGCGATGGTCTGCTTGCTGCCGTCAAGCTTCAGATTGCGGATGAAATCGTATGCATCGTCAATGGACAGCGAGCAGAACTGGTGGATGTTCAAATCGTTGATGGTGACGGCGAGAAATTCGGGCTTGAGACGTGCGCCGTTGCAGACAGGGCATTTGACGAAGGTCATCTGCTCCTGCAGGCGTTCGCGGACGTCCTCCGATTCGCTTTCCGCGAAACGGCGGAGGAGGTTCGGAATGATGCCTTCGAAGGGCTTGCGCCATTCGTGGAGACGGCCGTGCATATATGCGTCAAAAATGACGATTTCCGTGCCCGAACCGTAGAGGAGAATCTGCCGCGTGGCTTCTGGAATATCCTGCCACGGAGTCGTTAAGGAAAATCCGTACTGCTTGGCGAGACAGCGGAGATAGTGGTTGTAGAGCAATATTTGGCGATGGCCGCCGCGCCGCCACAGCGGGATGGCGCCGTCTTTGATGGAAAGTGTCGGATCCGGAACGACGGCTTCCGGCGTGAAGACGAGCTTGGCACCGATGCCGTCGCATTCCGGGCAGGCCCCGAAGGGGCTGTTGAAGGAGAAATTTCGCGGAAGGAGTTCGCCGAAGGAGACGCCGCAATGGACGCAGGCAAGATGTTCGGAAAGCTGCTCTTCCCGCCAGCCGCCTTGCGCCGTCGGATCTTCCACAAGAAGATTCAGGATGCCGTCGCCTTTTTTCAACGCGAGTTCGACGGAATCCGTGAGACGCGTGCCGTTCGTTTTGCCCGTGACGAGACGGTCCACGACGGCTTCGATCGTATGTCGTTTCGTCTTGGCGATTTTGAAATTGTCGTCCAATGATTTGATTTCACCGTCCAGACGAATGCGGACGAAGCCGTCTTTACGGATATTTTCAATGATTTCGACGTGTTCGCCTTTTCGTCCGTTGACGTAGGGGGCGAGAATCATAATTTTGAGGCCGGCGGGCAGGGCGTCAATCTTGCGGCAGATGGCGTCTGCAGACTGCGGATGGATGACGCGGCCGCAGTGCGGGCAGTGCGGCGTGCCGACATGCGCGTACAGAAGTCGCAGATAGTCATAGATTTCCGTCGTTGTCGCGACGATTGATCGTGGCGAACTGGAGGCGGAACGCTGTTCGATGGCGATGGCTGGAGAAAGTCCTTCAATATGATCAACTTGCGGTTTCTGCATGCGATCGAGGAACATTCGCGCATATGCGGAAAGTGATTCGACGTAGCGGCGTTGTCCTTCGGCATAGAGCGTATCGAAGGCGAGGGAGGATTTTCCTGAGCCGCTGAGGCCTGTGATAACGGTCAGTGAATCGCGTGGGATGGAAAGGTCGAAGCCTTTCAGATTGTGCTGATGGGCACCGAATATTTTAATGAATTCTGGCATGGGTGTGAGAAAATTTGGGTATGGATGACGGCCGATGATTGTTTGTGCGACCGGCCGGACAGGGAAAGCGAATACTAGTTGTATCCTTCGAAGAAACGGAGACTTTCCGGACTCTTAAGTTTTTGGATGGCAGAGACTTCGATTAGTCGAGCGCCTTCCTTTGTGATGCCGAGCAACCCGCCGATCTGCTGGAGGTTCATGGGCTCTTTTTCATCCAGTCCGAAATGCCTGATGATGACAAAGCGTTCGCGGTCATTCAGATTGGCGAGCGCCTTTTGGATGGAGGCCTTCAGAGAGGCGAAGTCGGCCTCCGCATTGGGAACTGGCGTGTTCGTGTCCGGAATGGTATCCTCCAGATGTTTGTTTTCTTCGACCGTTGCTTGGAGGGAGATGGGCTGTTCCGCCATTTTCAGAAGGGCGCTGACGCGCGCGTGCGAAAGTCCGACGACATCCGCGATGGCTTCCGTCGTGGCTTCTTCGCCAGTCTCCTGCTGGATTTGCGCGGCGGCCGCCTTGATGGCGGAGATTTGCTTCAACGTACTGGCGGAGATGCGGATGATACGGCTGGTATTCGTCAGCGAACGCGTAATCGCCTGCGTGATCCAATAGGTCACATATGTGGACAGTCTGTAGCCTAGACGGTAGTCGAATTTTTCGACGCCTTTCATGAGCCCAAGATTGCCCTCCTGAATGAGATCCGATAGGGCTACGCCGTCGCGGACGTACTTTTGGGCGATGGTGATGACGAGCCGGAGGCTGCGTTCGACGAGAATGGATGACGCCTCCTTGCGGGATTTTTCGCAGGCGTCGAGGCGGTTTTTAACTTCCGCCCAATTGTCGTCCGAGATAAACTTCCGGCGGACATCGTCCTGTTGGAGGAGCTGATGGCAGTGTTCGAAGAAGGCTGGCCGCAACGACAGCGCGTCAACGTTTTTCTGGAAACGGGCCGCGTAGTCGTCATCCTGCGGCAGTTCCCTCAACTGTTCAACAATGATCGGCAATTGCGTCCTGACGAATGCGGCATCATGGGCTTCCGTCAGATCAATGAAATTGCCGATACGGACGTCGTTTTTCCGTTGGTCAAGTTCATCTAAGGCATACAGAATGAGGCCCGTATGCTTTTTCAGTTCTGCGATGAAATTCTGTGTCTGTTCGAAGAACTGCCGTGTGTAGTGAAGCTCCTCTTGTTCCGTAAGCCGCGGATACTCAGCAATTTGCCGCATGTAAAGATCCGCCCCGCGTTTGGATGACGACATACTTTCCGCCGTTTTCTGGGAATCTTCGGCGGAAAGTGGGTTCGAGTTGTCCAAAGAGGAAGGCGTCACGGAAGTAGTGGCTAAGTTGTTATTGCTGAGTGATTTGATATAGGACGAGAGCCATGACGATGAAAATGATGACAACCATGGCGATGAGTGTCACCATCAAGATATAGCCGCCTCGGGAGACGGTGGATTTCTGATGCATCTTGGCCTGCGCGATGGCGCTGGCGGAATTCGTCTGCATGCGGTATGCGTCCACGAGTGTGACGGATGTTTCGGCCATCGTGAGGACGTCTCCTGGCTTGATCTGGACTGGATCGCTGCCGAAAATTTGTTCTCCATTGATGAAGGACGGGTTGTCCGCGGCGGCGTGCCGATAGGTGATACGGTCACTCAAGACGTTGATATATCCGTGGATACGCGAAACGTCCGGCGTGCGGACGGTGATGTAGTTGTCATTGGATGCGCCAATGGAGTTCAAGCCTGGCCACAGGGCGGCGCGTTGCGGGGCTTCTTCGCCTTCGATAGTCCATGAGATATCATATGGTGCAGGACGGGCGGTCGTTCCATAGCAGAGGAAGAGCTTGGTGAAACGGATGATATCGCCTTCCTCCAGTTCCGTTGTGACATATTTGACACCGGATTTGAACATGCCGAAACGGCTTTTGTTGGTAATGGTCCATTTGTTGAGCATGCGTTCCATGACGAGATGCTCACGGCTGACGGTGGTGTCTGCCACGCCTTTGAGGCTAACCGTGCATTTGGACGAGCGTCCAATCGTGATGACCGGCGGCATGTTGGTGGTGTCAAACGTGGCCAGAAGATTGCCCAATGTATTGTAGATGCGGCATTCAGTCATAGTCTGAGCCTTTGATGGTTACTTAAGGATAAGGGTGACCTTGATGGGGCGGTGGTCAGAGGCGACCAATTCTTCGACGACTTTTGTTTCCACGACTTCCCAAGCCTGTTTGGGGTAGGTGAAGCAGTGGTCGATGGACGTACGCGGTTTGCCGGCGGGGAAGGTCGGCAGCGGCTTGTCTCCCCATGCGGCGTCCCATGTTTCGGCGAACGCTTTGTAGGGGGCGGATGTCGGCGTGCAGTTCATGTCGCCGACGAGAATGGCGGGTTTGCCAAGCTCTTTGACCCATTCCGCGATGATTTCCGTGGATTTCACGCGGTTTCCTTCGTCAAGATCCAAATGCGTGCAGGCGAACACGAAAGGCGTGCCTTTTGCGCTTTTGGCCTGGACGGCGAACATGCAGCGCGGCTCTTTGCCGGGCAACGGAATGTGCTTGACGAGAACGGCTTCCGGATCTTTCGCGATGATGGCGTTGCCGTAGGCACCGCCTGTCAGCGGGATGGATTTGCCGAAGAACGGCTTGTAGCCAGTCAGTTCGCCGAGAATGGTCGCTTCGTCGATTTTTCCAGAGCGTTTGACCTTTACATCGACTTCCTGGAAGGCGACGACGTCTGGATTTTCACGTTTGACGACATCCGCGATGCGTTGCAAATCCAGTTTGCCGTCCATCCCTTCGCCGTGATGGATATTGTATGAGATGATGGTGATGGTGTCTTTCATGGCTTCTTCTGCGATGATGGTTAAAGAGAATGAAAGGAGAGCGATTAAGAAAAAACGCATGGTTTTCAGACGTTGTATTTGTCAAGTTCCGCTTTGATTTGCTGTTTGATGAAATCGACGATGCCGTCGAGGGCGATAAGCTGGAAATTCTTTCCGTCTTCGCGATGTTTGAACTCCGCCTGGTTGTTCGCCAACGTCTTGGGAGAGATGGTGATACGAAGCGGGATACCGATGAGATCGGCGTCCGCGAAGGCAAAACCGGCCTTTTCGCCGCGGTCGTCGTAGAGGACGTCGATTCCGGCGGCCTGCAGGTCGTCATAGAGTTTCTGGCAGGCGGTCTGGACTTCCGGCTGGTTGTGGTTAAGGCCGATGATGTGGACTTGGAACGGAGCGATGGTCATGGGCCAGATGGGACCGTGGTCGTCATGGCACTGTTCGATGACGGATGCCATGGCGCGGCCGACGCCGATGCCGTAGCAACCCATGATCATGGGCTTCGCCTTGCCATCGGCATCCAAATATGTGCAGCCCATGGGCTCGGAATATTTCGTGCCAAGCTGGAAGATGTTGCCGACTTCGATGCCCTTCAGCATCTGCAACGGCTGTCCTGTGACGGGGCAGGGGTCGCCTTCGCGGACGGTGGCGATGTCATCGATGATGATTTTCGCCTTGTCTTCCGGCAGAACGTCGCGGTCGAAATTGAAATTGAGGCAGTGGACGTCTTTCTTGTTGGCGCCGACGACGAGATTGGAGGATTCGGCGGCGGAGTGGTCCACAACGATGCGGATCTTGTCCGTCGGTTTGATGCCGAGGATGGACGCGAAGCCCGGAACGGCGCCTGCGTCTTCGATCAACGCGTCGTTGGCGAATTCGATTTCGGGCGACTGTGTGATCTTCTTGAGTTTTGCTTCGTTGATTTCGAGATCGCCGCGGATGCAGGCGAAGATGAGCGTGCCGTCGAAATGCTTGTAGAAGACCGCTTTGCAGGTCTGTTCGGGCTTGATTCCAAGGAACTTCGCCAAATCGTCGATGGTCTTGCAGTTGGGCGTTTCGACCTCTTGGAGCGGTTTGGGATCTTCCTTCACGTAGTTCAAACGGGACGTGGCGATTTCGCGATTGGCCTTGTATTCGCCGTTGGGGGAGACGAAGATGGTGTCTTCACCGCAGTCCGCGATGGCCATGAATTCATGGGAGATGGCGCCACCGATCATGCCGGAGTCCGACAGGATGGAGAGGCAGCGTTTCAGACCAATCCGCTTGAAGATGCGGACGTAGGCTTCATGTTCTTTCGCGTAGTGCTCTTCCAAGGAGGCCTGTGACGTATGGAAGGAATAGGCGTCTTTCATGATGAATTCGCGGACGCGGATGAGGCCTGCGCGTGGGCGTGCTTCGTCACGATATTTCGTCTGAATCTGATAAAGCATCGTCGGAAGTTGCTTGTAGGACGTCAGTTCCGTACGGGCGACCTGCACGACGGCCTCTTCATGTGTCATGCCGAGAATCATATCTTTTCCGTTGCGGTCCGTAAAACGGAGAAGCTCTTGGCCGACCTTTTCATAGCGGCCGCTTTCCTTCCAAAGATCGGCTGGAAGGACGACGGGCATTTGGATTTCCTGTCCGCCGATGCGATTCATCTCTTCGCGGATGATGGCCTTGATCTTGTCTGTGATCTTATAGCCGAGCGGGAGCAGGGTGAAAAGGCCGGTGGCGACAGGACGGCAGTAGCCGCCGCGGATGAGATAGATATGGGAGATGGTCTGCGCGTCTCTCGGGGCTTCTTTGAGGCGCTGTCCGACGAGTTGTGAGAGTTTCATGGTTACGTGGTTGGTATTGTGGATGTTGACGGGTGGTTTTTCTTTACCACTATAAATAATGGAAAACGCAAATCAATAATATAGTGCTTTTTTCCTTTGAGACAAGTATTTTTGAATATGAATGGTGAGGATGGTTTTTCTGTGGAAAATTGAGCATATTTTGCAAAATGCACTATATTATTTGTTTTTGTTAATCAGAACGGTTTTCGCCGTAAACAGTCCAGCGTGCCCATTGGAGGTTCCATGTTCAATACCATAGAAGAGTTGGCGGTCGATTTGGCCGCAGGCAAAATGATCGTGCTGACGGACGATGAGAACCGCGAGAATGAAGGCGACTTGGTCATGGCGGCCGAGAAGATCACGCCGGACGCGGTGAATTTCATGGTCACGAACGCGCGCGGTTTGGTCTGTTCGCCGATGACGCGCGAACGCGCGTTGGAGCTTGGACTGCACGAAATGACGCGGAACACGGATCCGTTGGGGACGTGTTTCACCGTCAGCGTCGATGCGAATGAAGGGACAACGACGGGCATTTCGGCGTATGATCGCGCGAAGACGTTGGCGAGTCTTGCGGATCCGCGCTGCATGGCGGATGCGTTCCATTCGCCCGGCCATGTTTTTCCGCTGATTGCGCGGGACGGCGGCGTTCTCGTACGGGCTGGCCATACGGAAGCGGCCGTGGATCTGATGCGTGTGGCGGGGCTTTTGCCCAATGGCGTCATTTGCGAGATTTTGAACGAAGACGGTACGATGGCGCGGTTGCCGCAGCTGGAGATCTTCTGCGAGAAGTGGGGGCTGAAGCTTGGCAACGTGGCGTCGTTGATCGAATATCGCCGCCGTACGGAAAGTTTGGTGGAACGTGTTGAAAGCGTGAAACTTCCGACGACGTATGGCGAATTCGAATTGCACTGTTTTGTCGCAAAGCATGATGGTCGTGAGCATTTGGCGTTGGTTTATGGCGAAGTCGCTGGAAAAGAGGATGTTCTGACGCGTGTTCACAGCGAATGTCTGACGGGCGATGTCTTCCATTCGTTGCGGTGCGACTGTGGCGAACAGCTGGACACGGCCATGCGGCGGATTGTCGCGAACGGCAGCGGCGTGATTGTCTATATGCGGCAGGAAGGACGCGGCATCGGTTTGGCTAACAAGTTGCATGCGTATCATTTGCAGGAACGTGGGTTGGATACGGTCGATGCGAATCTGCGTCTCGGTTTCGCTCCTGATCTGCGTGAGTACGGCATCGGCGCGCAGATACTGAAGAACTTGGGCGTGAAGAGCATACGGATTCTGACAAACAATCCGAAGAAGCTAGTCGGTCTTGAAGGCCACGGACTGAGCATCACGGGGCGCGAGCCTCTGGTCATGGAGCCGGGCGAGTTCAACGAAAAGTATCTGCAGACGAAAAAAGACCGGATGGAACATATGATTTGAAATTAACAATTAACAATTAACAATTAACAATTTTGGGAGGGGCCCGCTCCTGCGGGAACGGTGTTTACAATTAACAATTAACAATTCATAATTAACGATTTACATTATAATTTTAATAAAAGACAAGAGGTGAGCCATGAATGCAGAAGTGAAATCTTACGAAGGGAAACTGAATGCGGCTGGATTGCGTTTCGGCATCGTCTGCGCGCGTTTCAATGAATTTTTCACCTCCAAACTGCTTGGCGGCGCGTTGGATACGTTGTTGCGGCATGGAGCGTCGGCGAAATCAATCGAGACGGCGTGGGTGCCTGGCTCCTTTGAGATTCCGCTGATTGCGCAGAACATGGCGGCGAGCGGCAAATACGACGCGATCATCGCATTGGGCGTCGTGATTCAAGGCTCGACGGCGCATGCTAACTACGTGAACGCCGAAGTCTCTAAAGGCTTGGCGCAAGTGTCGTTGCAGCACAACATTCCGGTGATCTACGGCGTTGTGACGACGGAAAACATCGAGCAGGCCATAGAACGTTCTGGCTGCAAGGCCGGCAACCGTGGTTCGAGTGCCGCCGAGACGGCCATCGAGATGGCGGATCTGCTGCGTCAGATCAAGAAGTAACGACACGTTTTACAGAAGAACAGTTCTTTGACAGGCATGATGGAAAGCGGATCGTATGATCCGCATTTGATAGACAACAGGAGGCGACGCGGTCTATGGACGGAAATCGAAAGAAGCCTGACGGCAGATTGCAATTCCAGAAGGAGCGCTTTTTTTCGCGCTTTTGCGCTTTGCAGGTGCTGTTCCAGCAGGAGTTCCAGCCGGAAATCGAATGGGACGCGAAGCGGTGGTCGTATTATCTGTGCATGATGTCGGACGTTCTGGACGAACTGGACGATTATCTGCCATATAGTCTGGAGAAGCTGTTTACCGAATTGAACGATGTGTGGAAAAAAGTGGCCGCAGCCGAAAAGGCGTTGGCGGACATGGAGAAGCTGAAGCAGGAGGAGGCGTCGTTGGCTGAAGACGAACGGACGGTCGAAGAAGCGATGCTGGAAGAGGCGCACCACACGGCTCATACGGCGGCGTTTGCCGTGGAGGAAAAGACCGCGATCCTGTTGAAACATTCGTGCCTTCAGTTTGCGCAACGTCTTGTCGCAGGGGTTCTTGCGAAAAAAGAGCAGATTGACGAACAGATTCTTTTGGCAGCGAAGAATTGGCGGTTGGAGCGCATGGGCCGCATGGATTTGAATCTGATGCGAATCGCGGCGTTCGAACTGCTGAATGTTCCCGACCCCCCCGCGATGCCTACGCCGCCAGCCACCGCCATCAACGAAGCGATCGAACTGTCGAAAGTCTTCTGCCAAGCAGATTCCAGACGTTTCGTCAATGGCGTTTTGGACAAGTTGCGCAAGAACAACTTAGCCGAAAAGCAAGTAGAGGAAAACGCATCTTCTACAGAAGACATTCCGCAAACGGAAACGCCGCCCGAAGAGAGCACGGAAGGCTGAAGCCTTGAACATCAAATAAAAAACGGCCGCCGACGTTTGGAAAAATGTCGGCGGCCGTTTTTTATATTGGTGGGCCCAGCAGGATTCGAACCTGCGATCAGACGATTATGAGTCGTCAGCTCTAACCGCTGAGCTATAGGCCCTCATGTTCTTTTATTAATATGGTCGGGAAAATGGAATTGTCAAGCAGGACGGGCGGAAAGAAGTTGATTTGACATGGAAAAGACGGCTTTCGATAGATGAGATTTGCTTTCAAGGCGTCAATTTATCGCGTGAAGCTAAAAAAATATTGGAAGTTTTTCAAAAAGAGTATAAATTGTAAGTTTTACGGAATTACATTGAATAGTTATCACACATAAAAAGGAAAGACAGATGGTGAAATTAGATTTCTCGAAGAGTGCCGACGGACTGATTCCGGCGATTGCGCAGGATTACAAGACAGGCGATGTCCTGATGCTTGCGTACATCAACGAAGAGGCGTGGGAAAAGACGCTGGCCACCGGCATTGCAACTTATTGGACGCGTTCGCGCAAGAAGATCTGGGTGAAGGGCGAATCGTCTGGAAATATTCAGAAAGTAAAGGAGATTCTCGTCGACTGCGACCTGGACACGGTCATTTTCAAGATCGAGCAAGTCGGCGGGGCGGCATGTCATGAAGGCTATCGTAGCTGTTTCTTCCGTAGAGTCGAAGCGGACGGAAGCCTGACGACGATCGGCGAACGGGTCTTTGATCCTGCGGAAGTCTATAAAAAGTAAGCGGGACGCTTACTTTTTAATGATTAATGATTAATGATTAATGATTAATTTATTATTATAAGGAATAACCATCATGGCTGTTTTGAAACTTGGTTTGCCGAAAGGCAGTTTGGAAGAGACGACGTTCAGCATGTTCAAACGCGCAGGCTATCAGATCGATGTCCAGTCGCGTTCGTACTATCCGAAAATCGACGATCCAGAAATCGAATGCATCATGATTCGTGCGCAGGAAATCGCACGTTACGTTGAAATGGGCCTTTTGGACTGCGGTCTGACAGGTTATGACTGGGTGTTGGAGAACGACGCGAATGTAACGCAGATCGCGGAATTGGTCTATGGCAAAGTCGGCCGCAAGCCGTTGCGTTGGGTATTGGCCGTTCCGAACGATTCGCCGATCAACAGTGCTAAAGACTTGGAAGGCAAGCGCATCGCGACGGAAGCGATGGGCATGACGAAGAAGTATTTGGAAAAGAACGGTGTCAACGCGAAGGTTGAATTCAGCTGGGGCGCGACGGAAGTGAAGCCGCCGCATCTGGCGGATGCGATCGTGGAGATCACGGAGACGGGTTCTAGTCTGAAAGCCAACAACTTGCGCATTGTCGATACGCTTTGCGAGACGACGACGCGTTTCATCGCGAACAACGATGCCGCGAAGGATGAATTCAAGCGCAACAAGATGGAAAAGATCGCGCTGTTGTTGCAGGCGGTTTTGACGGCTGAGAACAAAGTCGGCCTCATGATGAACTGCCATGTTGACAATCTGGAGAAGGTTCTGAAGATTCTGCCCGCCATGAACCGTCCGACCATCGCTCATCTGTCCGACCAGAATTGGTATTCGCTGACGACGGTTGTCGATGAGCACGTTGTTCGTGACATCATCCCCGAGCTGAAGAAGGCCGGTGCGGAAGGCATTGTTGAATACAATCTCAATAAAGTGATTCCGTAGGACTAACGATGAATTAGGGAGCGCCTTTCGCTTGCGGGAGGCGCTCTTTTCTTATGGGTTATGTGAAAGGAGAAAAAGATGCAGAATTTTGCGGTTGAAGGACATGCGGATAGTTTCCTCCCGGAAGGAAAGACGTGGAAACTCGTCTGGCAGGATGAATTTGACGGGACAGAACTGGACCGTAGCAAATGGGGCTTTCGTCTGAACTTCTGGGGGCAGCGTTTCAAGACGTACACGGAAGAGGGTGTGGAGCTTGACGGGCAAAGCCATCTGAAACTGCATCTTATCAAAAAGGGCGACGACTACTATTCGCCGCATCTTCAAACAGGTTCTTTAACGTATGATATTCCGAAAGATACGCCGCGTTTTTGGCCGTTTGGCAAGATGGAAACGCCGCGTTTCATGCATCGCTATGGCTATTATGAAATCCGTTGCAAACTGCCGAAAAATCGCGGCTGGCATGCGGCTTTCTGGCTGCAGGCGCCAGGCGTCGGATCGCATCCGGACGCGCGTTTCGCAGGTGTGGAATGCGACATCATGGAAAACTACAAACAGCACACGGAAGGCAAAATCATTGGCGGAAACCTTTGGGGCGGTTATGGAAAGGATGGCCGCGGCTCGCGCCACTTCCATTGGGACTACCAGGAGACAGCGGACGGATGGCATTATTACGGTGTTGACTGGAGCCCTGCGGGATATTATTTCTACGCGGACGGACGGTTAGTCGGTCGCGTGTTGCCGCCAGAAAGGGCGGCGGAAGCCAACATGATGTTCGATGAAGAAAAAGGCTGGCTGAAGGAAGGCAGTACGTCCATCGGGCCTGTTTCGGAAGTGGAGCAGTTCATATTGGTCTCCACGGAATGCCATGGCTATCGCGGATCGGGCTTTAACGCGCCTCCCGGACATCCAGCCGGCAAGCCTGCTCCGATTTTGTCACAAGCCATTCTGCCAGACTGGTTTGAAGTGGATCACGTACGCGTGTTTGATGAGTGTTGATTTTTTGTACAAGCTTGAATGAAAAAAGGCTACCGCGGATAACATGCGGTAGCCTTTTTCATATGATCTAGAAGCTCTAGTAACTCTAGTTTTCTAGCCTTCTAGAATTCTAGATGCCTAGCAAACTAGTATTATTACGAAGTCGCTTCTTTCTTTTGGATCAGCACGGCGACGACAACGATGAAGCCTTTGAAGGCTTCGCAGAGGAACGGGTTGACGCCGACAAGATTCAGCAAGTTGTTCATAACACCGATGATAAGAACGCCGAGCATCGTTCCGATGATGGAGCCGCGTCCGCCGCTCATGCGGGTGCCGCCGACGATGACCGCCGCGATGGCGTCCATTTCATAACCGGCGCCGGCGTTGGCATAGTCCATCGAACCGATTCGGCTGATGTTGATGATGGTGGCCATGGCAACGAGCGCGCCAGTGATTGTATAAACCCAACGTTTGACGGCTTTTACGTTGATACCCGTCAGTTTCGCGGCCTTTTCGTTGGAGCCAACGGCGATGACATGGTTGCCGAAGACCGTCTTCTTTGAAACAATGTAAAGGAAGGCGGCGATGATGATCCAGTAGATGATTGGCATGATCATGTAGCGCCCGAAGCGGAGGCTTGTGAAGGCCAGAAATTCCTGCGGGAAAACAGGAGCCTTGCCTTGCATGAAGTACTGCGTCACGGAGCGGAAGACTTTCATCGTACCAAGCGTGACGATGAACGGCGGGATGCCGCCGTCGGCGACGAGCACGCCGTTGAGGGCGCCAAGCAGGGCGCCGAAGAGGATGACGAGAACGAAAGCGATGATGAAGGCCAGCCATCCTGTGATGTGCATCTGCGTCAGCCAACCGGCGTCGGAACCATCTGTCAATAAGAGGAATAGGGCGCCTGTCATGGCGAGCGTGGAGCCGACGGCCAGATCGATGCCGCCCGAAATGATGATGAACGCCATGCCGAGAGAGACGATACCGACGGACGCGTTGTTGCGCAAGACGTTAATCCAGTTGACGCAGAATGACGTCCACCATGCACCGAAGGAATTAAAATCGGTTCCGAGGGCGAGCGTCTGGAGAATGATCATGACCAGCAGGGCGAGAGTCGTGCTGAACAGCGGATTGGTGTTCCACTGTGTTTTGAACCATTTGAGGAATTTCATGTCGTGTCGTTGAAAAGATGGATTGATTCCGCCGTGGCGGATGGTGGATGGATACTATATTAAATTAGCTCCTGTGGCGAGCTTCATGATTTCCTGTTCATTGAGTGCGTCGCCCGAAAGTTCGCCGGCGATCTTGCCGTGGAACATGACGAGCGTGCGTTCGCAAAGGCGGACGATTTCCTGTCCTTCGCCCGAAAGGACGATGACGGCGACGCCGCTCTGGGCGATCTTCTTGACGATTTCGTAGATTTCCTGCTTGGCACCGATATCGACGCCTTGCGTGGGATTGTCGAGAATCAAAACCTGCGGTTTTGTATTGATCCAACGGGCGAGGATGACCTTTTGCTGATTTCCGCCGGAAAGTGTTGTGATCAAGTCATTTTCGTCTGCATATTTGATGCGGAAGTCCGCCGCATGCGTCGCGAAATCGTCATGTTGCGGCGCATTTTGGAGGAGGAAGAATTTGCAATAGCGTTTCAGTGTGGCGAGCGTGCCGTTCGTCTTGACGCTGAGATCCGGAATGATGGCGTTTTCCTTTCGGTTGCTGGGGACGTATGCAATGCGTTTTTTGAGCGCGGCAGTCGTGCTTTTCGCATGGTATTTTTCGCCGTTGAGGAAGATGTCTCCCGTGTAGTCTGGCGTATCGCCGAAGATGGAGCGGAAGAGTTCACTGCGACCATCACCAAGGAGGCCTGTGAAGCCGAGAATCTCGCCGGCCTTGGCGGTGAAGGTGATGTTTTGGAAATCCTTTCCGCGGGAGAGATTTTCAACGCGCAGGATTTCTTTCTCATGTTGTTGCGGTTCGGCCTTCTGCATGTGGGCGAGCTCACGGCCGACGATGAGTTCGGAAAGCGTCTGCGTCTCGACGTCTTTCATGTCGCCTTCGGCGACTTTCCAACCGTTGCGGAGCACGACGTAATGCGTGCATAATGTCTTGACTTCGTTGAGCTTATGTGAGATGAAGATGATATTGACTCCCTGTGCGCTGAGCTTGCGGACAAGTTCGAACAGCAAGTCGATCTCATGTTCGGCCAGGGAGGTCGTCGGTTCGTCCATAATGATGGTTTTCGCTTCGCAGAGGAGCGCACGGGAGATTTCGACGATCTGCTTGTGGGAAGCGCCAAGATCCCGCATGTAGCTCTGTTCGTCAATGGCGATGCCGAGCGAATCGAGAATCTTGCGAGCCTGTGCGCGCATGGATTCGCGGCTGAGCCATCCGAAAGCGTTGCGTTCTTCACGGCCGAGGAACATGTTTTCATAGACACGCAAGTCGTTGACAGGACTGAGCTCCTGATGGATGAAGGCGATGCCGTGTTCAATGGATTCGTTCGGCGAATGGAGTTGCACAGGCTGTCCGTCGATGATGACTTGTCCACTGACCGGCGGGAAAAGTCCGCCGAGGATGTTCATCAAAGTCGATTTGCCGGCGCCATTTTCGCCGAGGAGGGCTAGAATCTGTCCATCCTGAACGGTAAACGACACGTCATGAAGGACTTCAGTTTTTCCAAACGACTTGAATATATGGTCGAATTCAATCTTCATTCTTCACAAAATAAAATACGGCCGTGCGGCCCGCGCTTAAGTTGCGGGCCGCACGGATGCTTCCCTATGACTTTATAGGATTAGTACGGGGAGTTGGCGTCGAGTTCTTTTTCGTAGTTGGTACGATCGACGATGCGCGTCGGGATGATCTTCTTGGGGGCGGCTTCGACGCCGTTGACGAGATCATAGGCGGCGTTGACGGCGTCGATGATCATGCTGGGAGCGTAGAGGGCGGACTGGATCCAGATCTCTTCGTTCTGCGGCATCATCTTGAAGTATTCCTGGCAGCCACCGCCACCGGTCACGACTTTGATGTCTTTGCGGCCAGCTTCTTTGATGGCCTGCAACACGCCGATGGAGGTCTCGTCGTCCATGGAGAAGACGGCGTCGATATGCTTGTTGGCGGTGAGGATATCCGCAAAGTCCTTCAGACCGTCTTCACGCGTGAATTTGGTGGCGCGTTCGATGAGCTTGAGGTTGGGGGCGATTTGCTTCTGTGTGTCGATGAAGCCTTTGAGGCGGAGTTCGGAAACGGAGCCGGAGGTCGGGACCGTGAGGACGGCGACGGTGGCGTCTTTGCCGACCTTTTCGACGATGTACTTCGCGGAGGCGACGCCCATACTTTCATTGTCGCCGGAAACGAGATAGATGCCGTCGGCCTTTACTTCGATATCGAAGCTGACGACTTTGATGCCGCGTTTGATGGCGGCCGCGAACGGGGCTTCCATGCCCTGCCACTGCGGGAAGGTGACGATGGCTTCGGCACCCCAGGCTTCGAGATCGTCCAACTGCTGCGTCATCTGTTCGGCGGATTGGCTGGTCAGAATCTTGTAGTCAATGTCTTTCAATTGTTTGCAACGCTGTTCGGCAAAGTAGGCGACGGCGGCGACCCAACCATGGGTGACGGCGGGGGCGAGGATACCGATCTTGTGTTTCATGGGTGGATCGGTGGCCTTAAGCTCTTGTTTCTTGCAGGAGACGAGTCCTGCGCACAGCATCAACGCGCAGATGCAGGAGAAGAATTTTTTCATGTTTGGTTCCTTTTTGTTGTTTGGGGTTTGTTTTTGAGACAAAAAACAATACGAAAAAACAGAACATCTACCATAAGATAAAAGAAAAATCGTATCTTACAACCCATTAGGGCGTTTTTTCGGCAAAAGAATGTGTTGAAAATCATCAAAATGGCGTCGGAAAGGCATTTTTGAGCGGCCTGTGGATTTGTGTTTGACGGATTCACGCTTATTATAATTAATGAATAGACTTAACCGAGAAACTCCTTTAGAAAGGAAAATGACATGAGTGAATTGGAACGATTCAAAGACATAGTTGCGAAGCTGCGGGATCCCGAGACGGGCTGCCCGTGGGATAGGGTGCAGACGATGATGTCGTTGCGCCGTTATCTGGTGGAAGAGACGGGAGAATATCTAGATGCTTTGGAAACAGGCAATTTCGATGCCGTGAAAGACGAAATGGGCGACCTGTTGATGCAAGTGGTTTTGAACTGCCAGATTGCGGAAGAAGAGGGGAAATTCACGCTGGAAGACGTGGCGAAATCAGAGGCGGACAAGATGGTCCGCCGTCATCCGCATGTGTTCCAAGGCGTTGAATTGAAGACGGAACAGGATCGCATCGACAGTTGGGACAAGATTAAGAAGAACGAAAAGGATGACGGCCGTCGTTCGGCGTTGGACGGCGTGGCACGGGCCATGCCTGGCCTTGCCCGCGCGCAGAAGGTTTTGGACAAGGCGGGCCGTGTCGGTTTCGAATGGGCGGATTTTAACGGCGCGATGGCGAAAGTCGAAGAGGAGCTTGCGGAAGTGAAGGAAGCCGCCGCGGCGGACGACGCGAAGGCTCTTGAAGAGGAGCTTGGCGATTTGCTATTCACGGTCGTTAACCTCTGCCGTTGGAAGAACTTACAGGCGGAGGAGATCATCCATGGCGGCATTCGCAAATTCACAGAGCGATTCAAGAAAATGGAATCGCTGATCAACGTGAAAGGCTCGACACCAGAAGAGATGATGGCCGCTTGGAAGCAGGCCAAGCTCAATGATTAATGAGTAATGAGTAATGACATATAAAATATAAGGAAACATCTATGCTTACCGTTCATGTGATTTTCAATGCGCATTTGGATCCGATTTGGCTTTGGCCATGGCACGCGGGCATTGACGAAGCGCTTTCGACATGCCGTTCGGCCTGTGAACGGCTGGATGCGAATCCGGATGTTTGTTTCAGTCAAGGCGAAGCGTGGGTCTATCATCAAGTCGAACGGCTTGATCCGGGTCTGTTCAAGCGGATTCGCGAACATGTCGCGGCTGGCCGTTGGGAGATTATTGGCGGTTGGTGGACGCAGCCGGACTGCAACTTCCCCGGTGAAATCGGCATCCGCCATCAAATCCAGATGGGCCGCGAATATTTTCTGGACACGTTCGGCCAATTCCCTGAGATCGGTTTCAATCCAGACTCCTTCGGTCACAACGCAAGCCTGCCGCGAATCATGAACGAATTCGGTCAGAAAAAGTATGTTTTCATGCGGCCGCAGGAACATGAGAAAACGTTGCCAGCAAGGCTTTTCCGTTGGCATGGCGTTGGCGGCGGCGAACTGACGACGTTCCGTATCGCACGGGCCTATTGCTGTCGTGAAATGAAAGAGGATTTTCTCCGTGCTTGCACGACAGAACTACCTGAAGGCATTGAACATACAGCATGTTTCTGCGGTGTTGGCGACCACGGCGGTGGCCCGACGGAGACGCTGATCCGCCAGATTCGCGAACTTGCCGCAGAAACAAAAGATTTGAAGATTGTATTCTCCACGGCAAAACGCTTCTTTGACGCAATCGCAGGGCAGGAAGATAAATTGCCTATCGTGGAAGGCGAATTGCAGCATCACGCCATCGGTTGCTATACGGTCCATCGTGCGGGAAAAACGGCCTTGAAGGCTGCAACGCAACGACTTCGTCAAGTGGAAACCGCTTTCGAAAACTATCCTGAATGCAAGACGGATTGCGCGGCGGCCATGCTACGCGACCATTGGCGAAACGTCGTCTTCCATCAATTCCACGATACGCTCGGTGGCACTTGCTTGCCGTCCGCCTACCGCCATGTGCAGAACGAGCTCGGTGCGGCGGAGGAATGGGGCAATGCATTGCTGAATGATGTTTTGCGTATTCGCATGCGGCAGTTGCCCGATGATGAGCATCAGCGTATCATGCTGTACAACGCGTCGGATTGTGTGTATGACGGCTGGATGGAAGTCGAACCATGGATGGGACTGCGCGGCTGGCATGACGAATTCGGCGTGTTCGACGAACAGAACCAACCTGTTCCATTCCAGAAGATTCTGAACGAATCGCTGACGGGCGGAAATCGTCTGGCCATTCGCGTAAAGGTCGCACCTAGTCAGATCATGGCGTTGCATATCGACAACAAGAAGAAGGAATTTTTTGAAGAGCCTTCCTTTACGGGAGATACGCATTGCATGGGCAATCAGTTGGGCGCGGGCGTGGCACTGTATCCACCTGAAATGGTGGTCGGCAGCTGGAGCTTCGCGCTGCCGGACGTGATATTGTATCCAGACACGAGCGATACGTGGTCGCATGGCATCGACCGCTATCTGGAGCAAGATGAAACGCTGCCGGTGTGGGGCGTGCCGCAGGTTTTGAATGACGGTCAGCATGTTCGCGAAATCGCGCAGCGTGGTCGCATTGGCAACAGTGATTTGCTCCGCCGTTTCCGCATCTATAGCGACACGGGGGCTCTTGAATTGTCGTTCCGCGTTGATTGGCAGGAACATAACAAAGCATTGAAACTGGTCATGCCCATGCAGGCCTATGGTGACAAACGGACGGACGGCATTCCGGGCGGTTGCATCGAACGTGCGCAGGACGGTGCGGAACGCCCCGTCCGCGACTGGACGATGATTCCGTTGGATGCGGAGGAATCGTTGGCGATTGTCAGTCCGGACATCTTCGCATTGGATACCACGAAGGATCGCCTGCGGCTGACGATGTTGCGCAGTCCGCAGATGGCCCATCACGATCCGTATCCGGGCGGCCGTCTGGACGGCCGTTATTCCGATCGTGGCGAACACGACTTCCGTTTCTGGTTCATGGCCGGCGAAGACATCTCGCCGGAGAAACTGGATCAGTTGGCGACGATGATGCAGCGTCCGCTCATCACGGCGGACTACACGCGCGGGATGAAGCCTTAACTGCCCTAAAGGGCAGAGTGCTAATGGCTTATAGCTTATAGCTAAGGGCGGTGCTTATGGCTTATGGCTCATGGCTAAAGGAATGCTATGATCACAGAAAAATATTTCATTTATAATTTCCATTGGATGTGTTTCGGACCGTTGAAAGACGGGATGCGCTTCCGTGACGGCTTCGTTTTCCGATTCAAACTGAATGCGTTGCCAAAAGCGGACGACGTGCTGTTTGAAGTTCCTGGAACGCTGAAAGTTACATCTCGTGACATTCCAAATGACGCAGCGGAAGGCGGATGGGAACGGGCGGAGAACTTCCGTTCGCTCCCAGAAGCGGATGGTCATTGCCATGTCATTGAAATTGAAATATTTGTGGAACAACCGGATCATCCAAATTGGCAGTCGATGAAAATCGGTCTGCCGATTTCGTTGTTGGGAGACGATTGGAAAAATCGTGAAATCGCCATGGCCTACACGAAGATGCGGTTGCAGATTTTCGTCGATGGCGAATTGGTCAATGAAAACATGCCTGTCGGTTGGTTGAAGGAGCCGACGGGAGCGATCATTGGTCCAGACAAGGCGTTCTTGTCTAATTTCGAAGTGGCGACGGATATTGAGCATTTGCAACGTGCTGAATGTGAGCGCACTTACGACGGTTCTGTGCAGCATTACCTGCCGCGTGGTTTCAACACGTGGGCGGGCGATGTCGTGACGTTTTTCCACGATGGCGTCTTCCATCTGATTTATTTCTTGGACCGTCATCACCACGGCAACCGTTGGGGCGGCGGCGCCCATTATTTCCATCAGCTGACATCGACGAATCTGGTGGACTGGACGGACCATGGACCGATGTTCGAACTGGACGAGCCATGGCAATCCGTCGGTACGGGAACGATGTTCTATCATAAAGGAAGGCATTACTTTACGCATGGCTGGCATACGACGCGCGTCGTGCCATGGGAACGGACGGCTTCCGTGTTTATGGATCGCTATTTCAAAGCTCACGGGAAGATGCGTCCGTTCGAAAAGAGCGAATTGTTCGGCATGACGCTTTCGGGCTCGACGTACGCCGTCAGCAACGACGGCATCCATTTCACGAAAGTTCCGAAAGTCTTCAACACGGCGGAGAATCCGAGCATCTACACAAATCCGGATGATTCACTGACGATGTATTGCGGTTCGGGAACATGGAAGGCAAAAGACATCAATTCAGACTGGACACAGGTCGATCCTAACTTCCCGATGGCTGGCGCGAATATGCCGATGCGTAATACGAACGAATGTCCTTCCTTCTTCAATTGGAATGGGTTCCGTTATTTGCTCATGGGCGTGACTGGCTTCTGGACAGCGAAAGGCGACGGCGAATTCGTCGATTCCGCTGCGCAGGGTTATGACATCTATGACGGTTTGGCCGTGCCGATGGTGGCGCCGTTCACAGGCAACCGCATGCTGATTGGCGGCTGGCTTAGCGGCATCGGTTGGGGCAGTTGCATTGCGGTTCGCGAATTGATCCAATATCCAGATGGGCGTTTGGGCATGAAATGGCCTGATGAAATGGCGCCGCAGACAGGAAAAACGCTACATGAAGCGGCGGATGCTGTGGTGACGGTCGGTCATCCTTTGAGTTTTGGATTTAATGCTGGGCAATCCGTTTATGCGGAGATGAAACTTCACGCACAGGCGGAAGGCCGTCTAGCCGTGAGACTTGCGGATGCGAAGAATCCTGCGTGGAGCTGTGAATTCCAATTGGATTTCGCGAAACAGCGGATGCAGATTTCGCCTTGCGGGGCGGACGGCGGTTTCCATCCTGAAATTCAGACGATTCGCGAAGGGCTCAAGACGATTCCACAGGATCGTCTTGGCTGGGGCGTGAAGGCATCCCACGGCATCCATGCGGGCAGTCAGAATTTCTGTTTGGAGAATGTCGATGTGCTGAAAGGCACGTTTACATTGAAGATGATTGTGCGCTACAGTTCGAAGATGCGCTGCACTGTTGTCGATGTGGAAGTGGCTGGACAGAGGACGCTTATATCGAATCGTGTTCGTCTGAAGCCATGCCGCATGGATTTGACGACGGATTCGCAGTCCATCGCGTTTGACAAGATTGAAATCAAAGAGTTATTGTATTGATAATAAAGAGAATGGGAATGAAAAATATAATGATCAGTGTTTTGCTTTGTTCGTTGGGTGTCGTCGGGCATGATTTGCGCAACCAGATCCTGTGTTCCGACCAGAAGACGCGGGATGTGTTTATCATGGACGCGAACGGCGACTGGTCGAAGCCGGAAGCCATCCTTTGGCATTGGAATCCGAAAGACGATCCGAACATTCCGCCGGAGCGCCTCAGGGCGTTCAACAACATGAGCGATTCGAAGTGCGTTTCCGATGGAAAGCAGGTGTTGGTCGTGGCTTCCGGCGGCGGCATGGCGTTGATCGACGTCGCGACGAAACAGAGCGTCTTCACGGCGTATCCGGGCGGCAACACGCATTCGGCGGAACTGCTGCCGGACGGAACGGTCATCACGGCGTCCAGCACGGGGGCGACGCTGAAAGTCTTCACGCGGATTGGTGACGAAAAGACGCCGCACAAGACGTTTACATACAAATTCCCCGGCGGCCATGGCGTCGTGTGGGATCAGATTCATGGTCTGGTGTGGGCCGTCGGCGCGGATGTATTGGTCGCCTTCCGTTACAATTTCGATGTTGAGAATCCGCAACTTATTCCAGTTCAGTCATTTGATTTGGGAAAAGGGTATTCCGGCCACGATCTGGTGCTGCTCAAAAAGGAGAACAAACTGTTGCTGACGGGACGTGATGTGAAGGAGTTCGACACGATGCTTGGAACACTCCGCCTGTTTTCGAATAGATGTCCCGTGAAGAGCATCAGCATCCATCCGGAGACGGGGGAGCAGCTTGTGCAGATTCCGAACGAAGAATGGTGGAACGACACGGTGATGCTGTTGAACGGCGACCGCAAATGGACGCTGCCCAACAAGGCGCGAATCTACAAGGTTCGATGGTTTAGTTATTAGTGGTTAGTGGTTAGTGGTTAGTGGTTAGTGGTTAGTGGTTAGTGGTTAGTGGTTAGTGGTTTGGAAAGTTGCGCTCCTGCGTGACAAGCGGTAATAAGTAAGTGCAAATAATACAACTCTCCAGAATATCCAGAATATCCAGTCATAATGAATAAAAAAGTTTTATTTATGAAATGCGGCATAAAGCAGTTGGTGCTACTGCTTCTTTTGGGCATGATCTCCTTGAATGCAAAGGATTTGCGCAATCAGATCCTTTGCTCCAACCAAGCGACGCGCGATGTACTGGTCATGGACGTGGACGGCGACTGGTCGAAGCCGGAAAGCATTCTGTGGAAATGGAATCCGGAAGGCGATCCGAACATTCCGGCGGACCGTCTGAAGCGATTCAATCATATTGATGAAACGAAAGTTGTGAACGGCGGAAAGCAAATTCTCGTCACGTCATCGACGGGCGGCATGGCGTTGGTTGATGTCGAGACGAAGCAGAGCGTTTTCACAGGCTATCCGGGCGGCAGCACGCATTCGGCGGATTTGCTGCCCGACGGAACAATCATCACGGCGTCCAGCACGGGCAATTTTCTCATGGTTTTCACGCGGAAAGACGGTGAAAAGACCGCCCACAAGACTTTTAAATTGACGTTCGCGGACGCGCATGGCGTCGTGTGGGACAAGCTGCTCGGTCTCGTGTGGGCCGTCGGCAAGGAGGCCGTCATCTGCTGCCGTTACAATTTCGATTACGAAAATCCGCAACTGACGATTGTGGAATCATTTCCGTTGAAGCCCAATCCGTATTGGGGGCATGATCTGATCCTGCTGGAGAAAGAACGCAAACTGCTCATGACAGGACGGAACATGCTGGAATTCGACACGATGACGGGACAATACAAGCTGTTTCTGAAACGGAAATCCGTCAAAAGCATCAGCATTCATCCGGAGACGGGCGAACAG
>JAEEGH010004546.1_pt1 | contig 35512 bp, 30 predicted proteins | sample 9134181 | NCBI WGS metagenome assembly JAEEGH01 (sample SAMN16246544, study PRJNA631951) | gut metagenome | biome: gut microbiome; feature: rumen; material: DP-attached | host: Bos | place: Iran: Karaj | collected 2018-10
AATTCTTCCAAAAGCTCGCCTACCGTGATGCTGTCCGATTCATTGTCTTCATCGTAGCACAGGAAGAGTTTTCCATAGTCATACCACAGACAATTCGCACGATACACTCTCAACACATTACCATGCCACAATTGGGGCACCACCTTGAAATTGAGGAATCCTTCCTTATCAACCTTTTTCAATTCGGCCTCAATCTGTTGCGTGGTGAGGAGTCGCACATCACGGTCCATCATAAACTGGCAAAAATCCTCCTCCTCGTCGTACTTGAAGATGGCGCCGTTTTTGTATGGCTCGAAGTTCAGCATTTCCCAACCTTCTTGTATCACCACTCCGAGCGATGCATCCAGCAAGCGAAACATCGCCAGGAGGTCTTCCGCCGTGGCCGCGCGCTTCTTCTTGCCGGTGGTTTCCAATATGGCAATGTCCTTGCGCAGTTTGATGCCTTCCACGTACATATCTTCGCCATCGTAACAGTACTCCAGGAAAATGCCCGGCTTCTTCTCCACAATCTGTTCCAGGTCTTTCACGATCTGCCCGACCGTCGCATTCGGTTTTTGCAAAATAGTCATCTTTTCTCTATCGGGAGCCTCTGTTTTTAATCTTCCTCGTCACATCTTCAGACCCTGCAAGGCTCCATAAGACAGCATCCGAAGATATGACGATGCAAAAATACTATTAATGTGGGTCTAGCTATATTTTTGCGAGTAGCAAACCAGAGAGCACCCCTAGTGCATTGAACATCTACACTATAATAACACAGCAAATTCAGCGCCCGACAGGTCAGAACCGCCTGCGGCTGAACTTGCCGAGGTCGAAATCATCAATGTCAAGATTGATGCCGTAGCGTGGGTTGCCGTAACGGTCTTTGCCCATTATCTGAACGCTATAGCACTTGCCATACTTGTCTTTAATGGTATCCGTGTCAAATTCCGTGTTGAAAAATTTACGGATGGAAGAGAGCGCATTATCAAAATCATTGTACGACGGATCCCACCAGGATTCAATATTTTTAACCTTAGCCGAATATTTGTGGCCGATTCTCTGATAGATTTTCAGGAGTTCTTCTTTGTAACTCTCCAATTCCTGTTTCGAAATGTATATGGGGTCTGTGTGATCCATCTTCGCGCGCTCTATTTGTCGCAAGAAGAACACATACAAGGCTTTGGCCACGCCGCGACGTCCGAAGACCACCTCGTGACGCACGTTTTCTGAAAGGATAACGTAAATTTTCTCGTCTTCAACCTTCAGTTTGAAAGGGGTGGCCACCTTGCATTCGTCTTTTTGTCTTTGCATTTCACTCTCCAGCGCACTGTAAATGTCGTCGGCATTTGTCTGCGCGGTGATGCTGTCATTGAGATCCGTAAGGTGCTTTTGCAGTTTCTGGATGATTTTCTTGGGATCCGGGGGCACAGTTATAAATGCTATCTCTCCCCAGCCGGAGTATTGTTGCGGGCGACCGTACTCCTTCTTGGCCATTATAAAGTTGTAATAGGAGGTGCCGGCCATACGATAGAAGTTCTCATTCGCCACGCCGCGGGCAAACAGTTGGGCGGTCTCCAGTGCCTCTTCGGGACTTGTCTTGCCAAAATCCTCGGCGATGCAGACGGCGCGGTCCTCCACGCGCACATCGCCAGAGAATCTGGGGAGGCAGCGGGCGGTGAGGGTGCCGCCGGTGTCAGCCTGGAGGCACTCGCGCAGCGCGTCGATAGTGCCGTCCACCAGTTCGGGGGCAAAGAGGCCGGCGAAGCGTGCGCGGAGACGGTCGGCGGCCAGCTCCTCGCGGGTAAGGCACAGCAGCTTGAACGGGAAGGGCTGCACCTCGGCGTTCTCAAACAAGGGCCGATGCGACTGCTCAATCTGCCGCATAGCCTGGTTCAGGGGTTCATTATCAGGGCTCTCGACAAAATAGACGGTGTCGAAAGCGAGGGGGACGGGAAATGAAAGAGATATAGGGGACATAGAATTGAGAATTGAGAATTGAGAATTGAGAATTGAGAATTAAGAATTGAGTACTATGTGTTACTATATTTTAATACGTTTTTTCGATAGGACTTCGGATGTAAGGCGCGGCAAAGTTACACAATATTTTTGTATTTTTGCAGCCCAACGCTACCATACTTTTTATGAAACGTTTGTCCAACATCCTGCTGCTGCTCTTCGCCATCCTGCTCGGCTCTTCCTGCCACAACAAGTCCATCGGCACGGAGCGGCCGCCCCATTGGTTCGCACACTACTCCGCCTTCCACGCCAAGCCCTACGCCGAGCATTTCGCCAAGAGGATTGACGCGCTGGCCGACACCTGCGGTCCCTACGCCGACGCACTGCAGCACTACTACCAGACCCACAGCTGCGAACCCTTCTGGACCGCCCGCGGCATCCAGGAGGCCCGCATCGACAGCCTGTTCCACTACCTGCAGCACTCCTACGAGCACGGCATCCCCGACACGTTCCTCTTCTACCCTGCCCTGCAGCAGACTATGGAACGGCTCAAGAACCATTCCGTCGCCAACGACAGCACCCTACTCGACACGCTCTTCCAACTGGAACTGAAGATGTCGGAGGCCTACCTGCGCTATGTCAGCGCCCTGCGCTACGGAGCCACCGACCCGGTCAAGGCCAACGGCGGCAAATGGCTGATGAGCAACCTCTCACCTGACGCCAAGTTCCACAACGAGACGCTGGAGCGCCTCGACCAGTTTCCCACCGTCATTCGCGAGAGCCAGCCTAACCATCCCGAATATCTGCGTCTCCAGAAAGAGCTGCTCCGCCTTTATCCCCTGAAAGACACACTCTTGAAGACCATCCCGGACCAGATGGTGCGCAAAGGACAGCGCAACGCCCTGCTCACCGACGTCTGCCGGCGGCTGATGCTCACCGGCGAGCTGCCCGCCAACTTTGCCGTCACCGACCGCCTCACCGACGAACTGCTGGCGGGCATCAACCTCTTCCGCCGCCACAACGCCATCCCCGAGTGCGACAGTCTGGGCAGCGAAACCATCCGCAAACTCAACCGGCCCATCCGCTATTACCTCGACAAGCTCGCGGTCAATATGGAGCGCCTGCGCTGGCACGTCACCCCGGAGAAGGGCGACACCTACATCGCCGTCAACATCCCCGACTTCACGCTGCAGACCTTCGTGGCCGACACGCTGGCGTTCAGGACGCGCATCTGCTGCGGCCGCACCCAGAACCCCGCCAACGCCCCCGGACGCGTGCGCAACGGGCTGGTCAAGGCCTACAAGGCCGAGTCGCCGCTACTCTACAGCCGCATCCACCGCCTGGTGCTCAACCCCGAGTGGAACATCCCCTACGACATCATCAAGAACGAATACTACCACAAACTCTGCAAAAACAACACCGCCTGCATCAACCGCGAGCGGCTCTACATCAAGGACGCCCGCACCGGCCAGTACGTGAAGCCCGACTCCATCGACTGGAACAAGGTGAACCGCGGCAACATCCCCTACCGCCTGCGCCAGACCTCCGGACGACATAACGCCCTCGGACTGGTGAAGTTCGACTTCCCCAACAACGAGTCCGTCTATCTGCACGACACCAACAACAAGGGCGCCTTCAAGCGCCGCGTGCGCGCCCTGAGCCACGGCTGCATCCGCGTGGAGAACCCGATGGACCTCGCCGCCGTCCTCTACGAGATCAACGGCTTCGACGAGAAACGGCTGGAGGAGATCAGCATCATCCTCGGCCACGATCCCACCACCGAAGACGGCGAGAAGTATCTGGAAAAGAAACAAGAGAAGGAGGAGGAATACTACGAAAGCCTCTCCGACTACGACAAGCAATTCTACCGCGCACTGCGCCCCACCTCCATCGAACTGAAGAAAAAGATGCCCCTCTATATCGAGTATTTCACCTGTTTCACCGACGACAACGGCGACGTGCAATACCGCGAGGACGTCTATTACAAGGATGGGAATATTTTGGTGCTGATGGGAAGATAGAGGGAATGGAGAATTGAGAATGGAGAATGGAGAATGGGGAATGGAGAGTTTGAGGGACGGACGTGTGGTTTTTAAATTAAGAATTAAAAATTAAGAATTATTATAATCAATTAAGTGTGAGAAAGAGGGTATTTGGATGTATTTTGGCGGCTTTGCTGCTGTGGGCGGGAGTGCTCCACGCGCAGGGCATCATTGCGCACCGGGGCTTCTGGAAAGCCGACGGCGCGGTGCAGAACGGGCTGGTCGCCCTCCAGGCGGCCCGTGACGCAAGCGGCTGCCGGGGCGTGGAGTGCGACGCGCGGCTCACCGCCGACAGCGTGCTCGTCATCGTCCACGACCGCGACCTCGACGGCAAACACATCGACGCGATGCACTACCACGAGGTGGCCCGCTACCGGAGCATCAACGGGGAGACAATCCCGACGGCAGAGGCCTATATGCAAAAGGCATCCCTGCTGTGCGACAACACCTTCAAACTCTTCTTTGAGATAAAACCCGCCCAATCCCAGTCGCAGCGGGGCACTTACGTGAACCAATGCGTGGAACTCGTGCGGCGCCACCAGATGGCCGACAGAACAGAGTTCATCTCCTTTGACCTGGAGATGTGCAAGATGCTGGCCGCACGCTGCCCCGACATACCCGTAGCCTACCTCGGCGGCAACCGCACGCCCGAGGAGCTGCACGCCCTCGGTATCGACGGCATCGACTACCACTACAGCATCCTGCTGCGCCATCCGGAATGGATACAGCAGGCGCACACCTTGGGGATGAGCGTGAATGCCTGGACAGTGGACGACAAAGCCGACGCCCAGAAGTTGTCGAAACTTGGAGTCGATTGGATCACCACCAACGAGCCGGTGCGGATGGGCGCCTGGCTGCGGAACGAGCCCATTTACCGTTTCATATCCTTCAACATCCGCCAAAGCGGCTTCCCCGAGTATGACGGCGAACACGCCTGGCCCAACCGCAAGGAGACTGTGGTGAAGATGATCCGCGACGAAGCGCCCGACGCCTTCGGTGTGCAGGAGATGCTACCCGAACAGCGCGACTACCTGCTGAAACATCTGCCCGAGTACGCAATGGTGGGCGTGGGCCGTGACGACGGGCACGATGAAGGCGAGAATATGGCCGTTTTCTATCTAAAGAAACGCTTTAGAATACTAAAGGAACGTACATTCTGGCTGAGCGAAACGCCAGATTCTGTTTCCTTCGGTTGGGATGCCGCCTGCCGTCGCACCGTCACCGAAGCCCTGCTCCAGGACAAGCGCACCAAGTGCGTTATCGACTACTTCAACACCCATCTTGACCACGTGGGGAAAGTGGCGCGCCGCGAGTCGGTGCTGCTGCTGGTGCGGCAGATGGAAGAGGCCTCGAAAGAGAGCGTGCCCGTGCTGCTCAGCGGCGATATGAACTCCTCGCTGGCCGACACCATCTTCACGCCCCTGCTCCAGGCAGGGTTTCTCCCACTCCGCTGGCGCACCCCACAGACGGACGAGGAGGACTCCTTCAACGGTTACGGAATCGTGAGCAACGCCTTCGCCAACAACACCGGAGCCAACGTCATCGACCACTTTTTCGCCAAAAACCTGTTTGCCATACAGTTCAAAACCTTGGTTGGATATTACGGGGTGCCCTACATTTCCGACCACTATCCCATCGTCGTGGAGTTTTCCGTTCCCGCAGGAAAGAAAGGGGAACTTCCTCATAAAGAATCATCTACAAAAAAGAATTAAAAATATACATCCTTCTTGCAATAATACGCCCGAATCATCGTTTGGCAATTTGTAAACCTTAATGTATGCAGAGAAAACTATTTTTACCCATCTTCCTATCAATCATACTTTTACTCACCGGATGCAAGAGGACGGACCTGACGCCGTCGTTTTTGTACATTACGGAGGATGACTTGAACAACTGCGTGGATGTCAGCGCCTTCAATGCCGACCACGACCTCAACTTTGACATTGAGCAGCTGAACGACCTGACGAAGCACTCCTTCTCGCACGTCAACGTTTATGTGAACAACAAGAACTTAGGGTGCTGGCAACTGCCCTGCAAGGTGCCGGTGCTGCACACCTCCGCCACCGACTCCGCAACAGTGGTGCTGCTGCCCGCCTTCCGCAAGACGGGTATGAACCGCACCATCAGCGGCTACCCCTTCTTCAACGTGCTGCGGAAAAAGAAGCTCCTCGTGCCGGGCGAGACCTACAACGTATCCGACGACCCTCCTGTGTACAAATACAGTCCCTACGCACGCTTCCCCTATTTCGAGACCTTCTCCAACAGTTCCTCGTTCTCTCCGACCGACACCGGCCTCAGCACACACAGCTTCTACCCCACCGTCGTGGACGGGCGCTCGGCTGGCCAGATCGTACTGGAGGGCTCCGGCGACAAGTTTGACGTGGTCTCCACGGGCATCAACCTGCCGGTGTACAATCACTATATCTATCTGGAAGTCACCTATAAGACGGATAACAACATCGACGTGGGTTTGAAAATTTCCACAGGGTCCAGTCCCAACGCCGTGCACCAAATCGGCGGCATCTATCCCTCCAACGGGGAGTGGAAGACCATTTATTTCGACATCTCAAGCATCATTTTCGCCTACAACTACACGGGGGCATCCGTCACCACGGCCAACATTGTGCTATCAGGCAACAGCAAGCCCAACTTGCCGTCCACGCATTTCGAGATCGACAACATCAAAGTCATCTACCAACCTGCCTCATAGTCTGATATGAACAAGAAGAGACTTCTATTCACCTATATAGCCTTTGACATACTGGCCGCGATTGCATCGTGGGTATGCCTATATGTGTACCGGAAGGTCGTGGGCGAATCGATGTCCTTCGGGGCCATCGGCAATGCGATGATGGCCGACCCCACCTTTTTCTGGGGACTGCTGCTGGCGCCTACTTTCTGGGTCTTTTTGCACGCCTTCTTCGGCTATTACAACAAAGTGTACCGCAAATCGCGCCTCAACGAGCTGAAGACCACCATCGGCGTCACCATCTTCGGCGTCCTCGTCTTCTTCTTCCTGTTCATCCTCGACGACATTGTGACCTCGCCCCGCGACTACATAAAATATATGTTCTGCTATTTTACCTTGCAGTTCCTCCTGACCTACATTCCCCGCGTTTGCATCACCACCCGCATCAACCGTCGCATTCACAGGGGGTTGATCGGGTTCAACACCATCATTGTGGGCAGCGACGCGAAGGCGCTGCAGGTGTACAACTCCCTGCAGCAGAAATTGCCCGCCCCGGGGAACTTCCTGATTGGATACGTCAAGGTGGAGGAGAACTCCGAGGACCTGCTTGGCGAGCATCTCACTTACCTCGGCACCATCGCGCAACTCCCTGACATCGTCAGCCAGAACCATATCGAAGAGTTGATCGTCACCCTCCACAACGGGCAGCGCAAGCATATCGACAGCCTCATCGTCCTGGCCCGCGACCACGGAAACATCTCCCTCCGCATCGCGCCACAGCAGCAGGACGTCCTTTTAGGCACTGTGAAGACCAGTTCCGTGATGTACGAGCCGCTCATCGACATCACACCGGAATATTTGCCCACGTGGCAGCGCATCCTCAAACGCGGCTTCGACATCGTGTTTTCCCTGATTGCCCTCATCCTCCTGCTACCTCTGTACATCTTCCTGGCCATCGGCGTGAAGAAGTCGTCGCCCGGCCCCATCTTCTACCGGCAGGAGCGCATTGGCTACCACGGCAAGCCCTTCCATATCATCAAGTTCCGGTCGATGAAGGACAATGCTGAGACCTCAGGGCCGATGCTCTCCTCCAAGTCCGACGACCGCATCACCCCCTTCGGGAAGTTTATGCGCCAATACCGTCTCGACGAGACCCCGCAGTTCTACAACGTGCTTATCGGTGATATGTCGTTAGTGGGCCCGCGCCCCGAGCGCCAGTACTACATTGACCAGATCACGGAGCGTGTACCCTACTACCCGTTGCTGCTCGGCATCAAGCCCGGCATCACCTCCTGGGGGCAGGTCAAGTTCGGCTACGCCGAGAATGTGGACGAGATGATCGAGCGTCTCCGCTGGGACATCCTCTACATCGAGAATATGTCCATCGAAATGGATATCAAGATTCTCATCTACACGGTGATGATCGTGTTGAAGAAAGAGGGGAAATAAAAACTACGACATTTTCAAATCTGCCGAATGTATTTTGGCTCCACAAAATCGGTCATCCAAACGCCGTTACGGCTTACGAGAAACCTAATTCCATCCTCGCTCATCCTACGGGCATCGATTTCCAAAACAGTGGGTTCTCCGTGTCGTTTGCCCACTTTAATGGCTTCTTCCACAGTTGCGGACAGATGGACATATAATCGGCTCATCTTCAGAATGCCCTGCTGTTGAATGGATTCAACAAAACGTTTTGCTGTTCCGTGATATAGGACTGCAGGCGGAACTGCTTCAGGCAGTTCAATATCAACCTTCACGCTGTGCCCGTATCTTGCCCGCACAAGAAGTTGTTGTTCGTTGAAGAATTCAAAACGGCCCTTGTCATCCGTGGCCACTAACTCACGCAATTCTTCCTTTGTAAACCCATGATTAGCCGCTAAATCATTCACATCCCGATATCCGTGCTCCAAAAAGGCATACGTCTTGTCATGCCTCAGGAGAAATGCAAGAGTTTTGGATCTTTCTTCGATATAATTTTTATCCTCGTTTTCCATATCATATCTTTTTATCTAATCTTTAGTGTCAAAACTGTCAACGCAGCGAGAATGAGCGTGACGATGCAAAAACGCAGCACAATTTTCACCTCGTGATGCTTTTCATTACTCCCTTTGAAAATAACCGCGCATTGGGGATCCCTTCTCCGCACATCATCCATAGAGGTGCGGAAATGGTCGTGAATGGGGGTAGCTTTCCAGATTCGCCCACGACGTCCGTGTTTTTTACAATACTTGTAATACCTCGTTTGCAGAATCACCGAAACGCTCTCCATAAAGAACACGCCGCAGAGGAGTGGCATCATCAGTTCCTTGTGGATGACCATCGCACAGACGCCTATGACACCTCCGATGGCAAGGCTGCCCGTATCGCCAAGAAACACCTGCGCAGGAAAACCGTTCCACCACAGGTAGCCCACTAATGCACCCACGAATGATGCCAGAAAGACCACAAGTTCTTCGGAACCGGGAATATACATCACATCGAAATACTCTGTCAAAACAACATTGCCGCTCATATAGGCCAACACCAAAAGGGCTATGGCAATGATGGCCGAGTTGCCTGCACACATACCGTCCATCCCGTCGTTGAGGTTCGCCCCGTTGCTTAGCGCAGCCACCACGAATGCAGTCAGCAACACAAAAAAGATCCAGCCTGCGCGGTACATGTTCTTCTCTCCAAGCCACGAGAACAAGTCCGCATAGTTGAAGTTATGGTGCTTCACAAACGGGATGGTGGTTTGGGTCGATTTGATTTCCGGGCTCTTCTCCACCACCACGGTATTGTCCACGATGCTGCTGCTCACGATTTCGTTCATCGTCACTGCGGGACTGAAACGGAGGGTCAGCCCGACAATCAGCCCGAGCGTAACCTGCCCGGCAATCTTCAGCCAGCCATTCAGCCCTGCCTTGTTCATGCGGAATGCCTTGATATAGTCGTCCAAAAATCCGATTGCGCCCATCAGCAGTGTAGTGACCAAAAGCAGAATCATATAGATATTCGACAGTTTGCCCAACAGCAGACAGGGTACAAGGATAGCCGCGATGACGATGAGGCCGCCCATAGTCGGGACATCTTTTTTCTCCTTGCCCGCCGGATCGATTTTCTCATCGCGTTGGGTTTCATAAAATTGATGACGTTTCATCCAACGGATGAACCACTTCCCGAACCAGATACTGATACACAGCGCCAACACCCCGGCTATGATTGCGCGGAAGGAGATGTATGTGAACAGGCGTGCGCCGGGAAAATTGTGGAAATGGGTGAATAATGAATACAGCATAATTTTACTTGATTTGACAACAACTAATTAAAAAACGGCGGCAAAAGTATTATTTTTTGTGGACGAAACCACTCTCCACAAACTCTTTACCATTCCAAACATATTTCCAATAGAGGTCGGTTATTTTTGTGATACAACCACATTCTTCAACCATCTCTTTGTTTGCAATCTCTCGAACATAAATGGTTGATTTATCTTTGTCAAAATAGAACAAATCTTTTCCTGACACGGTGTCTGCATTAAAGCAGATTTCCATATTTATAGCATGTTGTTCCCACAAATAATCAGCGCACGTGGTATCCGTATGGAAAACAAATGCGGGATGAAAATCCTTTGCATCCAGTTCATAAGCCATCAAACCATAACAATGTCCATGTCCGGTATAACCAATATACCCTGACACAAGATACAGTGTGGATTCTCCTATACTTAAAGTAAACACAGTATCTGGAGCAAGACAATAGTAGCAATTGTCGGACGGAAAACCTTCTTCGGCAACCCGCACCTCGTTGTTAATTCTGTATTGGACAATCATGTGCGGGACCTGATGAGCAGCCTCCGGTTCAAGACCAATAAAACGTACATTGCCGTCATCGGAAACAACCAGTGGAAATATTCCACAAAAGTGTTCATTTGACAATGAATCGAACGGATAACCCATTGATGATGGATCCGATAGCAGGACTTGTACAAAAGCATCGTAAAAATCGTGACGCATAACATTATGCACCAACTTCCATTCCGCCTCCTCCATCGAGGAAAAGGTGATTGCGGTGGAATCATTGCCGCCATGGTGAATCCACACGGTCTTTTGAGGGAACTTCGGGGCGAACTTGGGCATATCAGTCTCTGTTTGACTGTTGTGTTTGTTGCCACAAGAGGAGGCAACTGCAGCAGCGAAAAGCATTGCCGCGATGATAAGGATAATTCTTGTCGGTTTCATAACATGATCCATTTTTAATGACTAATTCAAAAACGGTGGCAAAATTATCTCTTTTCTTAAATGAACTTTTGCCGCAACACAGAATAGTGTATGAAATGGTCATATTGTGGTATGAAGTGAGGCCGCGTTTCAATGTGCATTACATTTGGTTCCATAACGTGACCGTTTTAAGCGAATGGATACTGTTTCAAAAAGTGTGTCCGAAGAAAGAAAAAAGTTCGTGAATTTTATAGTTTTGTAAAGTGAAACAATAAAAAGACAAACCTATAAAAAAGCACGAACTTAAAGAACAAATTCTTGAGCTAACTTCCAAACATTTGGAAAAAGAAAACGGGATACAGGACTTGCTGGAGATTATGCTGGAGTCCATAATGTTGGCAGAGCGCAGGGAGTTCCTGTCCGCATCGCCCGGCAACAAGGGGAACGGTTACCGCCCGGGTCGCACATACGGCCAGAGTCGCACACTGACGTTCCGGATACCACGCGACCGCTACGGGAACTTCCATCCCGCGATATTGGCGGTGCTTCGCAGCCAGGAGGACGAGTGCGAGCGGCTGGCGGGACGCTCTACAGCTGCGGCCTGACCCAGGAGCAGGTGGGCGAGGTGTTTGAGGATATGCGGCAGGTGTTCCGCACCGGCGACCGGAACTACACTGTGGAGCAGGCTTGGTCGGCCTGGCAGTCGCTCTGCGACAAGTGGGGCCGGTATTACAGGAGTTTCCGGCGCAGGCGCGACGATGCGTCGTACAAGTCGTATTTCACCTACCTGAACTACGACTGGCGCATACAGTCGATGATATACACAACGAACTGGATAGAGCGCCTGCAGAAGGACTTTCGCCGCGTGACGCGTATGCGGGGTGCGATGCCCAACGAGGAGTCAGTGCTGTTGCTGATGGGGAAGACCGCGATGGACAAGAAATCCTATCGCAGGCAGGTGCCCAGGATAGATGCCGATGGCACGCTTTTCCCCGCTGAAAAACCGCCATTCGACAGCTGGCCGCGGCCAGCTGACTTTTAAACTCTGCAACAATAAGTTAACTTCGAAGAAAAGAAGAAGCCCTTCTATAGGAAAAGGGAGAGCCTTCTTCTTTCTTTGCTATAGCACTCTTTTGCAATGAACATAACAGCCAACTGTTATCTAACTGTTATCTACGCCATCACAGTCACAATCGCTATCTGTAGAACCTTCGGAGCTACAATCCATGTTGTACAACATCTCATTTGATATCAACAACAATTCGCTTGTGTTTTCGTTTTGCATAATCACCATACCTCCTTTCATTATTTTCAAAGTAGGTTATTTAATCTTGTCCGTTTCCGATGCACTCATCAACATCGCCATCGCAGTCGCAGCCATCACCTCCTGAGCAGCCCCCGTTGGTAAAAAAAGATAACTGTTCAAGCATAACTAATTCGCTAACTTTTTCGTCTTTCATCATTTTCATACCTCCTTTTAAATTCAACTATATTAAATTGTTTATATTGTTTAATCCTATCCGCTTCTAATACATCCATCTATGTGTCGCCATCGCAAACATAACCATTATCCCCATCGATCATTCTCGCAACTACAATAATCATTGTCACAGCCACATCCGTGATCATTGTCGCAACCACAATCGCCACAATCATCACACCAGCACAAATTAGCAATACTATTACTCAAATATAACAAACTACCTACTTCAATTTGATTTCGAGTGTTCACAACTTTTATTTATTAAATCAACAACGATTTTTATATTTTTGAATCATTTATTTTTTCAAGAAGCACTCGTTTCACGATTTCTTTGGTAAAGTTGCATTTCGCATCTAATTGCTTTTCTTTCAACACCGTTCTTTCCATAGGGCAAATACCAGCACAATGCCAAAATGCAAAACAACTTCCACACTCCTGCCTTTTGACATTTGCAAAATTATAGTATGATTGATATTTTGACAAATCTAAAGATATAGATTCTTCATTGATTCTCCCATAACAGAATGTCGAATAATCCATATCCTTTTCAGACGATATTCTATGACAAGCGACAATATTTCCAGTAGGTGTAATGCACATTTCTCCATTACAGAAACGCTCTCTGATTCGGTAAACTGAATTAGTAATAGAATTATAAACGTCTAAACCACGGGACTTACCTATTTCTCTTGCTTGAAAAAAAGAATCTATAAATAAAGAATAAAACTCCGAATCATTCTGACTTGGATCAGTAACCTGTTCAAAATGAACTTTTTTGAGCACTGAATAGTTGTCTGCTACAAAATTAACCATTTCGGGCATGAGGGCCACATTAAGCTTTGTAATCGTAGAACGAATTCCAAATGAGACCTTGTTGTCAATGAGCTTTATAATATTCTTGTGAATAACGTTAAAAGTGCTCTTGGTTGATTTATAAAATGGTCGTTGGTTATCTTGAATATCTTTTATTATTTCAAAAGAAACTCCTATGTGAATTTTGTTGTCCTTACAGAATTGTATAATATGCTCAGTTAGTAATGTGGCATTTGTTGTAATAGAGTACGAAATATTGTCATCTGGGGATTTATGCTGATTGATATAATTGACCGACCACTCAATAACATCCCATGTCACCATCGGCTCTCCTCCTCCAATAAATGAGACCTTCTTATGCTTGCTTTCACTTGCTAACATGTACTCATACGCAATTATCAATTTGTTCCTGTCCAAAATATCCTTAGACCTTGCCTCATGTGCATAACAATATGTACACGCAAGATTACATAACTGCGATAGAATAACGACCAAACTATTGCTAATAGGACTTGTGTTCCTAGTGGGAGTAACAACATTGGCATTAGACAACACATTCAAATACTCCTTTACGTGACTTTCATTAGAAGAATCTAATTGTCCGCCTGCCAAGTATTGCCTGACTAATTCCGTGGCTTTTTCATTCGCCCAAAATACTCCTCTGCGTAGAGGAGAATATATGATATTTCCTTCATATATTGGAATGATGTGGAGATCGTCTTTTAAATCCATAATTATTCTGTTTCGTATAAGCAATAACTTAAAATAATATCCATAACTGATTGTATATCCTGAAAAGATGCGACTTCTATCGGAGAGTGCATATATCTACACGGAATACTAATCAATCCAGAACGACACCCCCCTCTTGTTAATTGAATTTCAGAGATGTCTGTGCCGGAATAGGAGGGCAGGGACTCTATTTGATATGGCCTATTATGTGCAAAGGCGACATCTTTCAATTTTTTCTGTACTGAAGGGTTAAAGTTGGATCCGATAGGAATCACCGCACCTCGATTCAACCTAACATCACCATGTTTATTTTTTTTAATTGTTGGATAATCTGTGGCATGTGTAACATCTATTGCAATACATGTATCTGGATTGATTTTATATCCTGCAGCTCTCGCACCACGAAGTCCAAGTTCCTCTTGTGAGGACAACACAAAAAATATGCATTTATAGTTCACGTTTGCATTCTGGATTTTTTCGTAAACAGATAGCAAGACGGCAACCCCAACCCTATCATCAATACTTTTTGACGTAAAAAAACCATCCTTTAACTCTGTGAAATTTGGGTAAAACGACACGGAATCACCAACAGAAACACACTTCTTTATGTCTTCTTTGTTTTTCACACCAATATCTATCCACATGTCAGAAATATCCGGCTCATTGTTCTTGTTTCGTCCTAAATCTTTCATGTGAACAGGCTTCACTCCTACCACACCATACACAGAAAGGCCATCGTGATTTATGACTACTTTTTGACCAAGGAGAATTGAAGTATCAATGCCACCTACGGGTGAAAAGTATATGTATCCGTTGTCATCAATATATTTGACAGAAAACCCAACTTCATCATAATGTGCAATCAACATTAAGACTTTTTCTCCATTTCCTGTTTTTTGGAAAATGATATTGCCGATAGCGTCCACTTCGTAAGGTATGTTGTGACTGTTCAGATACTCTAACAAAATATTATCGTTATCTGAAACCTCGCTGCCAGAAACATACGAGGCGGAACAAAGTTCTTTGATTAAATCTTTCATCATTCTTCGCGTACATTTATTGTAAATCCATTATATCAGCATATTTGGACTGATATAATTCTCGAATCTTTTTTATAGCCTCAATCGTAAAGTATAATTTTGTATCATCATATATTTTCGGATTATTGATAATCCTCCTTGTTTCAATTTCGGAAACAGCAAGTGCCAGTATTTCGGTAAAGCCGCATTTTTCTCTATTCCACTGCTTAAAAGACTTGTTTTTCAGATAATTTTCGGCAGGACATCGTTTGCAAATCGGGTACAAATAACAATTCCTCAAACAATTCAAATCCGTAAAATTTTCTGAATTCTTGAAATCAGTATTCATTATTGATCCAATTGTACATTCGTCGAATGTCATTGGTGTGATGAATGTGCATGGATAACGCCGGCCATCGGTATCGAAAAAGAATAACTTATCCCCAATGCCGCATTGTTTTCTCGGCAATTTGTTTTTTGCAGCACATAGTGCTATGTCGACATCAAACATGGCATTATAGTGTGACTCTTTACAATTAGAATAATAGTCAATCAGTCGCATTAGCTGTTTTGCATACAATTCCGTCACTCCGCTTTTTTTCCAATCGTTATTCCCCAAACAAATCTCGCCTCCATTAATGCCAAATCCCAAAGAATGAAGAAAGATTACATCACTGGCATAATTGGCCAAAGTATGTTCAGAAACTGTCATCTTAACATTTTGCTCCGGCCATGTTTCTTTGAAAAATCCGATGTCAATTTGGTCGTAGGATTGCGATCTATTGTAATTATGGCTTTCCCTCTTGCCATCCAAACTCAAACCCAACACAAAAATATCCTTTTTTGCCCGAAACCATTCTTTCATGTCATCGGTCAATAACACTCCATTTGTTGATGCAAAAAAACGACATTTCTGCTTTGGTTGTATCTCTATTACATACTGAACGACTTGCTTTATCAAATCAAAACACAACAAGGGCTCTCCGCCAAAGAACAGGAACTCAATTGTCGCCTTGTCTTCCACTTGATTGCAAACCTGGTCAACACACCCCATTGCAATCCTATAGGTCATTTCATGCTCACTGTCATGCTCTTCAAAACAATAGACACAATTTAAGTTGCATCTATGTGTAAGACACAATGAGACCGTATAGTATAGTTTGTCATTCATTATTAAGCATTAAGTAGATGTCCCACAAAAACGGGGACACCTACAATTGATTAGAAATTGCCATTGCAGTTGGTGGCACCACCACCGCAACCACAACCATTGCTGTTGCTTGTGCAGAGATAGTCTTGCACATTCACGGAGATTTTGGACTGAATCTCCATAAGTTTTTCAATTTTTGTCATAATAATTATTGTTTTAATATTAGCCTACTCTTTGTCGGATTTTCGGTTTCTCCGTTTCTTCATTACTCAACACAAGAAAAACAATTCATTTTTTTGATTTCACGACACATCCCATATCGCTTTTAGGAGACAGGAAAGGGTCATTGCAATGTTTGCAATCCAAGACTGTCACATGACTTATTTTTCGGGGATTCTTTTGGGTGAGACTGCTAAATTCATAAGCAATCATCTTGTTGAATTTAATGTTATACATACTCTAATATTTTTTTGTTGATTAATAAATTAATTGTATTTAAAAACTCTTTTTCAGTCACTGATATATTATAAGCCCTTGCTATATCATTCACGTTTGAAAAATCCAATGTGACTAATGATACGATAAAGTCCATCAAATCCTTGTTTACCATCATAAATGATTCATCCACTCTATTGTAAATAACGAATATGTTTTCGTATTCTTCTCTGTAGTCAAATTCTTTGTTGACTTTTAATTTGTCTTCTTTTGTAATATTATAATTCTGATAATCGCTTTTAGGAGGATCTAGTATTGGTGCATCATACCAAATTTCAGGAGAAACCCATTGTCCGAAATATGCTTTTGAATTAATTCTACAACCGGCATTACACCTATCTAACCAACTACATTTTTTACATTCGTCTGGAAAATATTCAGCAGAACGCCATTTTTTCATTTTTTCCCAGATTTCTCGAATGTCCTCACGAAGAATATTCCCATAAACTATCGTATTTGTTGAGCATGGTCGAATGTCTCCATTAGGTGAAATGCCTACTACAGTACGTCCGGCTTGACATTTCCGATTTAAGAAAGAGTAATCATTATTGCGAATGTCTGGATCAAACACACATTTAGGTAATGATTCTAAAATGTCCACTTTCATTCCCAACTCTGTTTCCACCCATAATAAATCTTCTATAACACTCTTCACTTCACCTCTTGAAAGAAGTAATTCCTTCCGAGGATTGTACATGTTTAGAAACATTGGAGTTGCAGAAAACGAATAACACCCCATGTTTTTAAGGAATTTTGCAGTAGTCCTTATTTCATAAAAATTTTCTTTATTAACAACCATATTTACCGTACAATGGGCGCCTGTATCGTATATTCTTTGTAATCGTTCACAAAAAACATCAAACATATTTGCACCAACCATGTGATTGTATTTTTCCTTGTTTGAGGATGGGCATGATGTTAATATGTTTATCTTGTATCCCTTTACGTATTCAAGGAGGTCGTCTGATAAAAGTGTAATATTTGTGTTTAAACCAACTTGGATATCATTCTTTCGAAGAAGCGAAATAACTTGTTGAGTCAAATTTTTCTTCAACAAAGGTTCTCCTCCAGTAACAACAACATTGAAAACATGGAAATCAACCAACTTTTGCGTCACGGCCAAAACAATTGCATCCGAAACCTGCTCCCCTAAGATGCTGCTTCCAGAATCAAGACGATAGCAATGCTCACACCTGTGATTACAAGAGTGCGTTATTTCTAATTGTGCCATTACAGGCCTTGCTAAATCAAGTCTTTGAATATCCATTATTGTAATGACTACCCGTCAAATTATATAAAAATATAGAGCTGCATGCCAACCTCCTTCTTTTGCTTCACCTTCCCTTCTGTAATCCGGCTTGATAGCGTGCCGGACTACAAAACCTCCGAATTTTGCGAGGATGCTTAATGAAAAATTTTTTCCGCACCACTTGCATTGTCCCATTTGTTCACTCATACTCATTTTACCGCGTTATATCCCATCCGGCCCCGTCGGTTTTTGTTAATATTTTATCATTTGCAAAAATACATTTTTTTTTACACGGCAAGATACTATGAAAAAAAAGTATGATTTGACTTGCCGTTCCCTTTTTTTAGCTACTCCGAAGCATCTCAACGACCAACTCAATTTCTTCCTGCCGCACTTCTCGCCTGCCTTCTATCCCACCACTCCCGAATTTCCTCCCAGTCTCGTTTTTTGAACGTAATCTCGTAATCATCCTCGACACTCAACCATGGGGCAGGAACTGGATTAGAGGTGAGCACCGAGTCCCAATCTCGATAGTAACCTGACAGCACAAAAGCGTATGCATCGCCAGTCGGTCCTATATCTCCACGGATAAAGGAGAGTTCGAGATCTTGGTCATTATAACCATCATAATAGTCGGTGCCATATCCCACGTATGTCGGATCTTCGCCAAATGGAGGATAAAACATGCCGCCTCCACTACACCAATATTCCGGTTCATAAATGATTGCTCTATAGGCGCTACCCAATGAATCTTCATACACTTTCTCAAGTCTCAACACGTAATTGGAATCCAAACTCATATAACTGCTCCACGGGTGGTCACTGTCCACATCATACATGAACGTAAACTCTTTCACTTCAATATTGTCTTCCCACAATGTATCTGTCGGCATTGTAGCTGTCGGTATCACTGGCTCTAAATCGAACTCTTTGTTAGAAGTTTCCTGCTTTTTTGGTTGATACCACAGAGTAAAGCAAGGTAATAACAATGTTACGATGAAGAAAGCAACAACTCCGAGTATCATGTCCTTTTTGCATTTCTTACAGGATTGACCTTCGTCAGCCTTTGGATTTTCACTCTCCTGTTGCATTGCTTCAGCTATTGCTTGCTGTTGAATCTCACCTTCCTCCACCTGATATTCCACCAGCACCACCGTCACATTGTCTTTTCCTCCTGCTTCGTTGGCGGCGTCAATCAAAGCTTGCGCTTTTTCTTTGAGCGTAAGATTCTGCTCCAAAATCGCCACTATCTGATTGGAGGTAACCAAATCGGTCAGCCCATCGGAACAGAGCATCAGAATAGAATCAGGCAACAAAGTAAACTCTTCCGCATCAAGAAAACCGAGGTCGCTAACCCCGTGCCGCTCTTCCCCCACTGCCCGACTAATCTCATTCCGGCGCGGATGGTGCATCGCTTGTTCTTCTGTCAATTCTCCAATCTCCTCACAATAGCCCACGTAGGAGTGGTCGTGGGAGAGTTTGAGAAGTTCCCCGTTGTGATATTGATACATTCTTGTGTCGCCCACGTGTACCATATCAAGCACCATCCTATTCGCATCAATCAATGCGGACGTAAGTACACAACTCATGTTGGGTCTGGCTGTATCCAACTGGCGGCGGTCGAAGATGGCATTATTGGCACACACCACGGCCTGCTTTAGCAGCTCCAAACGCTCACCACGATTGAACTCTTTCAAATAGGAAGGGATCTCCTTTTGTGCAATCTCGGCAGCCACCTCGCCGCCTTCATACCCCCCCACGCCATCAATCACTATGGCCAACACGGTGTGGTCATCCAACTTTTCCGTCACAAATGCATCTTCGTTGTTGGTGCGATGTTTCCCCATATCGGTAATCCCGCAAAACTTTATGTTTTCTCTATCTTCCATATTACAAATCACTATTAACTTTGAATTTAACAACTACATTATTATTCAAGACGATGGTAGAGTTGTTGGGCAATTTCACCCATTTGACATTGGATGTGTCCGTACTCAACTCCACAAATCTTTGGTTAAGCATTGTCGTTCCCCAAGCCGCCAATTGGAACATATTGTCCTTGTACCGAATTGCCGCATGTGTCCGTTTTACCTTGTCACTGTTGATTTTGAGGATATGCATTTCATTGCGTGCCTCTTCTGAACCGGAAATCTCTATGTAGGAGTCACGCATTGTCCACTCGAGATTGTCCCATCGCAATGTCGCCAATTCCTTATTTATGTTGGAAAACATCTCCTTAATGTTGTCAGAATCATCCTGCAAACTCTTGTCAAATCTGTACAGACGAATACCTTCTCCCAAAATCTGAATGCCGTCCATCGACTGTGGCATTACCTCTTTTGTTTTCGGATTCCGCGTCATCATTGTAGCGTTCGGATCTTGAACAATTCTGGGCGCATTATCGGCACACTCAACCTTGAAAGGAATCTTATAACTCAATATGGGATTAATCACTCCTTTTTTCAACTGGTCGTCCACCGTAAACTGGATGCACCATCTCGCATCTGTGGGAGTATAATTCACCTTCGGGCATTTTTTACCAAACCATCCCAATACTTTGTGCTTGAGTTCCATACGATGCTTCTTCTTCCTAATGATGGAATAGATTCTTGCCAAAATAATCGGCCCCCATCTTTCAAAAAAGGGCGTTCTGGCTTCGTAGTCGTCAGGATGCATCTGTATGCAAAACATATTGGGAAAAATCAGCTCACCACTTTCAACATCTGATTCCCAATCCATCTCCTGCTTGAATGCTCCCCCTAACACCTTCTTTAAGAACTCTAATGTCACCTTTCCGGTTCTTGACTGCACTAATCCATCAGATTCGATGGACAATTTGTCTAAAATATTCATATTACTAATCTTTTATTTGTTCAAATATTAACATTGCTTTATAATCCATGCCGTCTTTCACGATTATCTTGGCACCATTTTTTAACGGGAATACGGTGTCGGCACAATCACAGTTGATGGTTCTTCCCCCGTTAATCAGGAGCGTTTTGCCTGGATATGCGCCACCCTCATCAACTTGAAAAAAGAAGCCTTTCTTCGAATCAAATCCGATGTGTGCGTGATTTCTGCTGATGCAACGATATTCTTCTCTTAACGGAGAGTCGGGGCTGACATCAAAAATGATATGGTTTTCACGAAAGGCACCATCTTTTTTGGCTATTTCCCCTCGTCCGATATTATATGCAGGTATTCTTCCACTTGTAATCTCTTCCGACGAAAGCTCATATTCCTTTTGCAAAGGATTAACGGCATAAAGACCTTCTATGATAACGATTTTGGCCTTTTTGGCGACAGACGGTTGTTGGGAAGCATCGCAATCCGATACCTCCAGATACTCCAGGTCGTTGTCGCAGATTTTGATGACATTATGATTATCCGCTTCGGGTTCGCCTTTTATGAATGTCATTTGTTGGAACTTATAACCATGTTCTAGTAAATCCTTAAGTATTATGTCCCGATAGCTCTCATTATTGTATTGGTCGAAAACAATCCTTTGGCCACAATTCAGCCACACAACAAGTTTCTTTCCCTTTGTAGTGTTGATATCCGCTATGACTCCAGCAAGTGCTGAGCGGATATTTCGGCACAACAATTCCCTATCGTCCAATGTGTTTGGTTTCTTTGCTGACGTATTTTGTTCACTCGTCAGTTTTCTTATTAAATCACTTATTTTTTGCATAGCTCCTATCTTTTTGTTAAAATATTAGATTAACTTTCTCTCAATTCTTTGATTTCATCATTTTTACGTTGAATGATATTGTCTTTTTGGCTCACCTGCTTTTGCAGACCTTTGATTTGCGCATCTTTTTTGTCAAGTTGTCCCTTCAACGAAGTCATCGCAGCAATCTGTGTGTTAAGAGATGCTTTCACATCATTCAGTTGACCTGCCAACTTGGAAATTTGCGCATCTTTCTTCCTGAGTTTTTCCTCCAATGAAGCCACATTGGGCGTATTTTTGGTCAAATCTTGAATTGTACTTTCAAGCTCGCTGATCCTTGCATCTTTTTGTGCCAGGATACCATCTTCGCCACTTTGAAGCAGGTCTCTCAATTTGGCGATTGTATCATTTTTCTGGTCGATTGTCTTCCTGTATTCAGCAAGTTCCCCATCATCGGTCGAAACTGGCCAGTTAGTGTACAAGTACACACACAGGGCGGTGCACATCCCACACAAAACAGACAGGATAATACTCATCAGGCGATTACGTCTTCCCTTTTTCTCCAATGTGCCAATACGTTCTTTTGCCGATTCCAATGAGACATTGGATTGGTCAAGCTTAAGTTCGAGGGAACGATTGGCACTGTTCAACGTATCATTTTTCGAGACGAGTTCTTCATTCTCTTCATTCAATCTTTTAATGCGGTTTTCGGGCAGATTGTCCTCCTGGCGCATAATAGTCTCATAAAGTTCTGTGCCATTTTTGAATCGGTCAGCCGAATACTTGCTCAAACATTTCATAATGACATTCTCCATCCATTGAGGATAGTCGCGCTTATAGGTCTGACCAGGATATTTCTTTTCATAGAACTCCTTTCGGATAGCCTCAATTGGAGGCGGGGGCGTTTCCTTGTGCATCTTTCTCAGTTCAACTTGAGCTTCGGGATTCTCTTTGAGTTTTTTGATGTCGCCTGGGAAAGGGACCTGACCCGCCAAAAATTGATACAATACTACCCCGAAACTATAAATATCCGATTGTTCTGTCGGCATAGTTTTCTCATCCCACAATTCGGGAGCTCTTGTAATAAGCGCACCTCCATGACTACGAGTGCTACTGGGTGCAAATTCCTTACCCTCAATTGAAAGACCAAAGTCAAGCAAGATATAATTGCCATCCTCACGGCGCATGATATTACCGGAATGAATGTCATTGTGGATAATCTTGTATGTGTCAATCAGTTCTTTGCGCTTTTCAGCATCATTCACAATGGAACCGACAAGACAACCTTCGGGCAATTTATCTTTGTCGGGATCCATGCGAAAACGATAAATGTCCTCGTGACAATAGGCAAGTGCACTGCTAATCTGCGTTGCCAAACGAATCACCTCTTCATAATCTACAAAGTTTTGGTTTTGCTCCAAAAATTCGTGGATGTTGTTCCCTCTCACATAGTCCATCTCCACAAGCGCCTTGTTTTGACGCAAATCAGGCTTGTAGATACGGACTATGTTGGGATGGCATCCATTACCAAGCTGGAGAAGTTTTTCGCACTCCTTCAAGAAATTCTGATAAGTTTCACTTTTTTTAGGGTCATTGCTGCCATTTGGGGCAACAATGAGGTCTTTTAGCACACGCAGTGTACGAACATACCCTAAATCAATATGACGGACTAACACAACTTTGGCAAATGAACCTTGCCCTAATTCACCTAAGTTAATATACTCTCCTAATAACGGTTCCATAACTTTCTGATTTTTAATATTTTTTCCATTCAAAAGACATACCCAATTTTAGATTAAAGGCTGGGACAACCACCTTGTTTACAATATCATAAGCGAAGCCGCCACTTATTCCAAGGAAAAAGCCCCATTCTGAAGTAACCAGATTATATCCAACATTGAAATTTGGGCCATTTCCTACACGTAGTTTTTTCTTAATTGCGTCATCGTTAAAACTTTCTTCCAATGATGATGAAACTTCAACATCACCATTTCTTCCAATTGTTCCATATCCAAAAGATAAAAACAATCCCTTATAATAGAATCTGAATCCTCCATCCCAGTGAAAAGTAACTTTATCTATATATCTATGGTAATTGTCGTAATCATTGATACTTGAAAAATCAACACCGATGTCTGCATAACCGCCAAGTCCCAATATGCCACCTCCTCTCAATTCTATACCCGTCACCACATTCCAAGGATAGCCAGCACCAGCGACTGCCCAGGCGATATATCTGTTTCTTTTAGCCTTGCAGTATGGGTTGTTCCTATCTTTCAATAAATCTTTAAATTTACTCTCTATCTTTCGCTCCTCTTTTGGTTCTATTTTTGGTTCTGGAGCTGGTACTTGCACTGGAACAAACACAACTTCAGTGTCAGTTTTTCGACTTGCTTGAGACTGAACTCTGAGGCATTCTTGGATTTGGTGGTAAAGCTGTGGAAGCGAATCATGAGCAAGGTTTTTATAATGATTGTAATTTCTTTCGGCTTTTTCGCATTCACCTTTAGCAAGTTGCTCTTTCGCTTTGTTGAGATACCATGAATAGTCGTCTTCTGTTTGCGCTGTAATACACAACGCAACAAACAACAGACTTACTGTAAATAGAAAATTTTTCATTACTGTTGATTTTATTTGTTAATATATCCGTTTGATGACAATGATTTCAACACGACTTCCTTGGTCAAAATCACAGCATCTTTTGAACCTGAGCCACGTTCCATCCGGACACATACTGCTAATGGGTGTTTGCCGTTCTGCCCATCCACGAAGAACATATACCATCCATCGTTACATCTCTCCACCATGGAGCGAGTATTGTAGCGGTACCGTTCAGGGGTTCCCGTTTTACCTCCAACCGTATTTGGCAGCGTGACACCATTACGTTTTTTTTGGTTTTCGGACTCCGCTTTCATATAACCCTTTAAATGTTCGGCAGATTTTGAAGACATTATTTTGACCTCATCTTCTTTTCTCAGTTTTTTTGCATATTTACCCTTGGGCAGTACATATTGCGTGAATGGCATACGCCCCTTGTTCACAACCACAGAAGCAACGCGTGCCATGTTAAGCGGTGAAGCCTGTAGTTCAAAATCTTTGTATCCCTGTCCCCAGGCCCAACGCCACTCTCCTTCATTCATATTCCCATGGATACCCTCTTCTTTCCGCTTTGTGTATTTAGCAAGAGCAACACTTTGATTATCACTTATTTTCTCACGAAAGAGGTTTTGTTTTTCAACACTGACCTTGTTGGTGAAAACATAGGGTATTATGTTGCCAATACTGACACCTGTGGATTCATAAACCTGATCCAGCTCACGATAGAGATCATTGTCATTCACAAGATTGATGAAGTAGCAGTTAGAGGATTCGACTATTGCCCACCACATATCCACTTTGTCAACCGCTTTTTTATGTCTTGGGTAAGACAGACCCTGATAAGGCTCTTTTGCGCGACCTCTTTCAATAATATCATCTTTGGTCACCAAATAGGTCTTGTTAGCGGCAGCGGTTCCCAACTTCTGAAATCCAGCTATTGCCGACATCACTTTGGCAGTGCTTCCAGGCATAGTTTGATAGGTCAGCCCCAAATCGCGATCTGTATAGGCTTGCCATTGACTGTCTTTATAATTGTCTGAATATCCATGAGAAGCCTCTTCGCGTAATCGTTGGTAATCCGGTAACGGATAGTTGGCAGAGGTTAGTAAATCTCCATTTTCAGCATCCAACACAACGACTGAGATTCTTAATAAATTATTGTTTTTCAACGAAGTGGATTGCACATAATCTTCAATACGTTTCTGCATATCTGTTTGTAATTTGGCATCAATCGTGAGATAGAGGTCGTTTTCCCCCTCCTGTACGGAAAGATTATGCTTTTTAAGTTTTCTGCCTTGGATACCGTTTTTCAGGTACTTAACCAACTCTCTGTTGTCCTCCAGTTGGGTTTTGATGGAGCCGCATTTATAATAGTTCAGATATTTGGAGGAGGCTTTCACTTTATCACTATGCAACGCAACCTCCATTGTAGGTTGTCCATTTTGGTCATACAGATTATCAAAGCCGCGCAAATAGGACTTATGTTGATCTTCGGCCAAGTATCCTATGGGATATTTTTCATTATAACTAAAGATTGAACCTGAATTTTGATCTCCAATCATAAAGAACAGATGTTCAGCAAAAGGATAGCACCGTTTGTTGGTTTTGTCATTTGTTGCAAGGAGTACATTATGCCGGTCATAAATATTGCCTGCCCGCATCTCTTTAATGAGCAAGTTGATGCGAGGGTTGTATTCTATCTTAGGCATTCCATCAGTAGAGAGCACGTATGCGGGTTTCACAAGAGTTTCATTTCTTCCAAGACATCCCCAGCCGTAGAATGCCCATACGGCAAGAATGAAAATGGCCAACCCTCCATACGTGTATTTGACAATACCAGTGGTGTAGTTATAGTCTCCCACACTGCGGTTACGGATTCGCTGCTGTGTCTCAGTCAACTGGTCCTGCTTGGTGTTTTTGGAAAGAGAGAGCACAACACCCAGCGCAGCAAGATTAAGAATCATACTAACACGTCCGTAACTCAGCAACGGCACCGTGATACCCGTAAGAGGTATCATACCGCTGCTACCCAATGCGATGATGAAGAACTGCACAGCCGTCACTATCACCATCCCCATACAAAAGAAAAAAGCAAACGAATTTCCAACCCGATAGCCTATAACGATAATGCGCCACAAAAGCACTGAAAAGGCAATCATTACAAACAGCAATCCGATCCATCCAATCTGTTCGGCCATTGACGAAAGAATCATATCTGTTTGAAAGGCAGGGATGAGATTAGGATTACCGTCCCCCAAGCCTTGTCCAGCAAATCCTCCAGTCGCTATAGCCCACAAACCATTGGCAACTTGAGTGTTACTCACGGGAGTTGCATCTTTCCCTTGCTCATAATTCGGGTTGTCCGGATTGATGTCCAAGTTGCCCCACGTATTGACACACATACTGGTGCGCTGTTCGAAACGTTCCCCCAAACCTGTATCCACGTTTTTAGCAACAACACCACCGAAAACAAAGATGGACACAAGCACATTGAAAATCAATGCGGACTCAACAACCTGTTTCATACGGAATTTACCATATAGAATCCAACATACAAACCAAAGGCAAGCGAACAACATCGATATTTTTGGCCCCGCCAACCAGTAACCGACAATGATAAAAATGGAAAATGATACCACACCATAAACCAACATAGCAAAATCGCACGTGAAAATCCTCTTCAACTTTTCGCCTTCTGTCAGATTGTCAAGATTGACCTTGGATTTAACCAGGGAATAGAGCAATATGAATGTAACACTGATGACCAATGCCGGTCCCAAATCGTCCAAAAAAAGATACAGAGACATAAGCAGCAGCAAGCCACCAATGACCCAGCCCATCGTTTTCACCTTATCCCGCAACCCTCTCACGTTGGGTTGCGAATAAGCGACGATAAAATCTGCCTTTTGCGTGAAGAAGGCTGCCATAAAGATCAATATCAGATACTTGACAATCTCGCTTGGCTGAAAGACGGGAAGTCCCGGCAACGCTAAATTGACCTTCATTCCTCCAACATCTTTACCGAAGAAAAACAACAAGAAGGTCAAAAAGAGGGCAAGCAACAACCAACCGACACCTTCAGGAGCAGGCCGATTTTTCATATATTTCACTTTAAGTGACACCAACACAGGGATGAACGGTTTAAGCAGTAGCCTAAGCGGAAAAATAAGAATGTCCACCATTACGGTAACAACCAAAGCCATTGCAGCGAGAGCCTTTTTATACCATACTACTTTACTGCGTATGGTTGATCTGGACCATTGGGTCTGTTTCGCAAATGGTGAAAAGCTCCATTGGGTCAGTTCTATCGGCAAATCAAAACCAAAACGATATTGATTTTGATACAATTTCACGAAATCCACTAATTGTAGCAAGGCAATGACAAAGATGCCTCCTATCACGCCTTTAGCCATCACAACACCTTCCAAATTTTCAGTAAATGGATTATGAATCGCGGACATCACAATAACACATAATCCAGTAAGGAACAAGGCTGTTGCTATCAGAACGGAATCGAAATTGCGCTTGCAAAGACGCATAATGAGGACCAACAGCCACCACGCCAACACAACGAGCAAGAACCACATCACAACTTTTGTTTTGAATTCCTCGGGCGTACGGACAGTGATGGTTACATCATTCTTTATCTGTTTGATCGTGAGATCGTCAATCAATTGAATACAGTGATCCTGCTGCTCAAACTGGAACTTTTGCCTTTTGCCGCAAAGAGTATGCTTGTTAAATTCGCCTCTCACAATCCCTTTTGAAGAGCCGTACTCATAACCCGTTTTTATGGGAAGTACACTGTAACCATACGTTCTGTTCAAACCTTTAAAGACAGCCCGGCCTTTACTGTCGGTTTTGGCATACCCCACCACCTCAGTGTGCTCCACCGAATCCACATAGTACTCTCTCAAACTAACCTGTACATCTTTACAATATACTTTCTTTGCTCCCGATATCTTGTCCAGGAGCTTACCCCGAGTCTGTTTTTCATACACGCGCACAATTATCTTGCCGTTGCCACCTTCCCGCTTCAAATTCAATTTTGAGTAAAGGGTGCTTGTTTCAGGCGAAGCGTTTGTCAGTTCCAATCCTTCACAAGAAAGTGCCAGTTTGTTGGTCAGCACACCTTCTTTTTCCACAACAGATGCAGGGACTTTGCCATAATCTCGTTTTTTGAGATCATACAGATTTGTATAGACCATCCCTCTTTTTAATCTGGCGACCAACGTATCGGCCACAAAGTCGGCATCCTGTTGGTTGGCCACATAGCCGTTCGTTATCAGAATTTTTGACAACTGTTGTTTGTCCGTTTCCTGTGAAAGATTGACGGAACGAGATTCCTTATAATCTTCCTTCACCTTGTGGAACTGCGGACGAAGATTATGAAAATAAAGCAGCATCATACCACACAACACAAGTGTGGAGATGGCCATTGCATGGTTTTTGATTGCATTCATCTTGACGTTTTTCATTGCCTTGAATTTTCAAATTTTTGGCAAAGGTAGATAAATGCATAATGCTCAAAACAAAATTAGGGAGTTCTTTGTATGAACCCCCTAAAATATTGTATTAAGTCAGGTCGAACTGTAAAATGAGTCTAAATCTTACTGTGCGCGAAAGACAATGTAGTTGATGTTGGGATTGCCTTTTACGTACGTTTCGCCTAACTGATGCAATTCACCATCTTGGGTTCGGTACCATCCTTCAGCATTACCACCAACGAGAAAAATGGCATTATCCACCCCTAACTTTACAAGGGCCGTGGCGAAATCATTCATCAACACTCGGTCAAAGGTTGCAACAATGCAAACTTTACCACCCAACATACAGAGCGCACGTCGGAAGGCTGCATTCTTTGGGTTGTTCTCCACCATAACACCATTATCTACGGCAGGATATTGACGGAAAAAATATCCACCACTCTCGATAGCCTCTTCGAATAGTGACGAATTTTCCGACACGCCTAAAGTAATGTTATCATCAATAATCGCGCAGTAGCCAAGTTTACGACCTCCACCATACGAAAGGACTTCTCCTTCACACACAAACGGTCCTATGATTTTTCCCTTGTCATAACCTAAATCCGCGCCCATGGTGGCAAAAACGATGTCTGCATCTGTGGTGTCGAATGGTCCCACGTGAAGCATGGGAACAGTATTGTAAGGAGTAAAAATCTGCAGATGAATGCTGTCAATAAGTGTGTCAGACATCATCGTGCAGGACGGAAGCTTTGCGTCTGAATTGTTATACCAAATATCCGTAACATTTTCTTCACCTACAGAAGAAGATGTTACTGTCACTTTGTCATTTGAGGGCTTGTCCACGAAATGGACAACAAGGAATACGATAGTGGCAAGAGCCACTGTTCCTATGATGGCCCACACCCACCAAGGGGCGCGCTTATTATTGGTGTTGTCTTCTGAAATACGCTCGGATTCAACACCTAAAATATAAAAGCCCTCTTCTACATCTTTAATGTTATTATTTGTGTTCATTTTTGTTATTTTTCGTTAGTTATTGCAATTATGTTTTCTTTGAAACTATCCATTAAATCTTTCAAATCCTCTTTAGGTAATTGTGTGTGTTTGTCCGCCTTAAGAACCATCGCATCCGGAGGTGTAACAGAAGGGGACGATTTCACAAACCCATCTCTATGTCCTGCCAAATATCCATCTTTATAACCTTTCAAATAATCCTCTGTATGTTTACCATAAAACTCCAATTTTTGTTTAGTAGTATTTATATAAGACAAATTCTTTTTGTTAACCCAAAAGGATCTACCAACAGGAAAAAAATCTTTTTCAAAACATTTGAGGTTTTTGGACATTATTTCTTTGATTATTCCTAATTGCATCGTGATCAGAATGTAATCACCCTTTGTTAGAAAAACAGCTGAATTGTTCCCAACGGCACGTATATAGCATATATCCGAGCTGTCAATACGCCGCGTCTCTCTAGTATTACCTAATAATAGATATTCTTTTTCCATATTGCTCGTATTTTGTAATGACACATTTAACAGGTTATTCTATCTCATTCTTTAAGAGTTCCGCAAATAGAGTGTTATTATTATCTCATCGCAATGCCTCTAATAAAATCGGCCAACTCTTTCAATGAAGCTGTGGATGCTTTAACTTCTTTTCTTTCTTTGTTTCTGTCTAATAGCACCAACTTCCCGTCAGAAAAGTTGATATAAAGTAAATGTGATAGATTTATAATCAAACTCCTTCCCACACGAACAAAGTCCTTGCTTGTTTGCGGGCATAGTTCATTTATGCACTCCCCAACTTTGGCAATCGACAAGGTCATAACTACAGTATCACCATAAGTAAAGTAAAAAACCGAATAGTTGCCATTTGCTAAGACATACAAAATATCCTCTGTGGCAATGCGAAATAGTTCTCTGCTATCTCCAATAATAAGATATTCTTTCATTTTTTTCTGTTTTTGGCCTCAGGAAAACGAGGTGGTGTTAATAAAATTGTAAAACTGTTTTGCAAAAATACATTTTTTTCAATTCATTCATAGTTTATTATCCATAACTATCTTTGCCTGTTTTATCCCGTCGGCTCGTCGGTTTTAATTCTCCTGCTCTTTCGGCTTCGCAGGCCTTGCCTTGATTATATTATCATTTCAACTGAAAACAGATCAACAACGATACGGAAAAGACTCAGCGTCACACCTCACAATCTTGTCATACATTCTATCCAACATTACTGACAAGTAGTCCACGTTACAATCATTTATTTTATAAAGAGAATAGAAATCTTCTTTCGAAATCAGATTGTATTCGTCAAATTCACATTCTACCTCTTGGTTTAGATTATCAGATCTCAGGATTAAATGCTCATTGTTTCTCAATTCAACCCACAAACGCATAAAAAGAATATTCAACTCATAAAGAGAAAGATCTGAAACAATATCACCACAACCATCAACATCGCAAAAACGAAGATCCAATGAGCCATCAGCACGCTCGTCCAAATGGCAATTCATAGAGAGACTACCGAACAAGAGCCTGTACAAGACCTCCCATATTTCCTCGTCACATTCTTCAAAATCAGGATGTGCATAGGTTATAGGAATGATAAAACGATAATAACAGTCATAAGATGGAATATCTTTGAACGTTTTCACAATATCTCCGAAAACATCCTTTTGTTTGTCCGAATTAAAGTTGCCCTGCTCATTCCATTGAGTTTCATCCTCTTGATTGTCACTCGATTTTTGAAAGATACAAACGTCATCATCCAGCATCAAAGGCATATTGGCTTCAGAAGACAAATTCCATACCAAAGCTCTCACATTATCAAATAGACGATGCGGAACATAATCTGTCAAAATCGCAATCGGATCTTCTTCGTCGCCGACATAGACGATAGGAGCATATCTTAACTCCAAATACAGTGTCGCTTCACTCTCCTCAATATATTTGGACACTGTGACATTTATTTCCATCCCGTAAAAACCATCATCTAAATCTTTAAAATCAGACACCGCCATCTCTATGGGATTCAAGGACTGCTCTGGCTCTGCCGAACGCTTCTGCATTGCCAAGCCCGTCAAATTATTAGATACGATTCTACACTTTGCCATAATAATATGTTTTTATTGATTGTTTAATTAATAAAATGCAATTACCTACTCAATGCATTCTCGATGTACGCTTTGTCCACATTCACCTGCTGTTCGTGATTATCGATGACACGTCCCATTTGGAAGTACATAGGGAAGAGACAACGAGCCAAGAGAGTCTTCACGTTACGAAATCCCAGCCCTGAGTCATAGGCCAAATCGGCAATATAGCGAATTGCTTCATCTGTAAAGACAAGATTCACATTGTGTTGTTTGCAATAATCAATATGCGCTTGAAGGATACTATCTTTTGCAGACGACATAATTCTCATCATAACATCGGACGAGAGCGGGTTCAACACACAAATAGAGCCAATACGACCAATCAATTCTGGGAGATAGCCCCACTCCTCCAATTCCTTTTCACAAATACATTTCATCCAATTTGTCTGTATTTGAACTGAACCTTGACTGACAAAACCAATAGTATTACCCACTTTGCAACGTCTTTTGACAATCTCCTCAATGCCACTAAAAGCACCCGCGAACACAATCATCAGATTTTTAGTTGACAGTCGCAGACCGTTGTATTGTGAATGAGAAAGAGGATTGTCGTCAAAAATAGTGATAAATTCACGGTCTAGAATGTGCATAATGTCCCTTTGCAGATCATCATCCATATCTGCACCTTTGTCTCCGACAATTCTATTTTTGTAATGGGTGATTTTATCAAATTCATCGAAAACAATCACAGCATGTTCAAGGTTATCCTTATCAACGCCTGACTTCAGTGCATTCAAGAAATAGTCTGTGATATGAAGACCTTTCCAACTCATCGGTGTGACCTCATTTGAGGAAATCCAAATTACAGGACAGGCGTCACACACTTCAGAAAAACGTTTGAAAATCTCACTCTTCCCACATCCAGTATGTCCAATAAGCAGTACTGGTGTTTTGATTGGACAACATAAACCATTGCGCTTGCTTTCAAGGTGCTGCCAAAAGGGGACCGAAAGCCTGTCAATGATTTCATCTTGTCCAAAGACATATTGTTTAACATAATCAGCCATCTCTTCTGCCGATAAAATTTCATTTGTTGTATCACGACTCGTATAAAGTTCATCGTAAGTAAAGCCAAAAAGATTGGTAATGAAAGTCCATTCATCTTTATCGGGAAATCCAAAATCCATTGGCCAACCTTCAATCCTGTCAACCATAAGATCTAGAATATTGTCATCTTCTTTCTTTTCCCGCAATCGTGAAATTTGCGAATCAGTGCGTTTCAAGAAAGTGTCGATCGACATCCCACCTGTCTCCAAACTTTTCACAACCGCATTGACTTTCTTGCACGATATTGTTGGACAAAGGAAGATTCGTACAGCAACCTCCCGATGGTCCATTCCTTGCACTGTGTCAGCCTGAAACTCAATTCCTAAGAAGTATTCGGATGTTTGATTCGATTGCTTCTTTTCTTCTTGCATTCCTTTTTCAACAACTTTTTTCATAACTATTTTTTTATGGTTATATGACTTGTCCCCCCAACATTTCTCTCCTGTTTGTAAAAAAAACAGCGCAAAGATAGCCTTCTCGTAAATTCGAAAACAGTGATGTAGGTTCTTTCTGTACAAGATTACGGTTTTTGTGTACGAATAGTTTTTCATACTATCCTGCAGGCAGAAGACACTATATTCTCAAATAGAAATTATTTTTGTATTTTTGCCACTTCCTTGCAAAAACCTTTTTGATTTCTAACACCTTTAAAATATGGAAGAAAAAGAATCTACCCAAGTCGCTCAAGAGGCTGCCACGCAACCGGAAGACATCAAGTTGGCCGACAACGCGTACCGCGAGCTCAAGGAGGGCGAAACCTACAAGCCCATCCTGTTGGGGGAAAAGAAGTACCCCGAACTGAATGCCTGGACCATCACGTGGGGCATCATAATGGCCATCATCTTCTCCGCCGCCACGGCCTACTCCGGCCTGCGGTTCGGACAGGTGTTCGAGGCCGCCATCCCCATCGCCATCATCGCCGTGGGCATCTCCACACTCGCCAAGCGCAAGAGCCCGCTCTCCGAGAACGTGCTCATCCAGTCCATCGGCGCCAGCTCCGGCGTCATCGTGGCCGGCGCCATCTTCACCCTGCCCGCCATCTACATCATCAAGGAGACCAACCCCGCCATCGGGGCCGACATACAGGTCAGCTTCTGGCAGATGTTCCTGGCCTCGCTGTTCGGCGGCTTCCTGGGCATCCTGTTCCTGATTCCCTTCCGCAAATACTTCGTTTCCGAGATGCACGGCAAATACCCGTTCCCGGAGGCCACGGCCACCACGGAGATCATCGTCTCGGGCGCCAAGGGCGGCAACCAGGCCAAGCTCCTGCTCATCAGCGGCCTTATCGGCGGCTTGTATGATTTCCTGATGACCACCTTCCACTTCTGGGCCGACACCATCTCCACCCGTATGAGCGGCTGGGGCGAGCGACTGGCGATGAACCACAAGTTCGTCTTCAAGATGAGCGCCGAGTCCATCCTGCTGGGCACCGGCTACCTGATCGGCCTTAAGTACGCTGCCGTCATCTGCGCCGGCTCCGCCCTCTCCTGGTGGGTGCTCGTGCCCCTGCTTGGCCAGTACGGTTCCGCCGACATCGCCGGCACAATGACCGCGATGAGTACCCTCGACCCCGACTTCATCTTCGCCAACTACGTCAGATACATCGGCATCGGCGGCATCGCGATGGCCGGACTCCTGGGCGTGGCCAAGTCGGCCGGCGTCATCAAGAAATCCTTGGGCGTGGCCCTCAAGGCCGGCAAGCAAGCGGGCGCCGACAACTCCGTGCTGCGCACCCAACGCGACATCCCGATGAAGATCATCCTCTTCGGTTTCCTCGCCGTTATCGTGCTGATGGCCATATTCTTCATCACCGGCGGTATGCAGATGAGTCCGCTGCAAGTCATCGTGGGCATCCTCGTGGTGTTCCTGTTCGCCTTCCTCTTCACCACGGTGGCCGCCACGGCCATCGCCACGGTGGGCACCAACCCGGTGTCGGGAATGACGATGATGACGCTCATTCTCTCCTCGTTTATCCTCTCCGCCGTGGGTCTCAAGGGCGGCTCCGGCATCGTCATCGCCTTGGTGGTGGGCGGCATCGTCTGCTCGGCACTTTCAATGGCCGGCGGCTTCATCACCGACCTGAAGATCGGTTACTGGATCGGCACATCGCCCTTCAAGCAGGAGGCCTTCAAGTTTGTGGGCACGCTCGTGTCGGCCCTGACCGTGGGCGCCGTCATTATGCTGCTCTCCAACACCTACGGCTACACGGGCGAAGGCGCCCTGGTGGCACCGCAGGCCAACGCAATGGCCGCCATCATCGAGCCCCTGATGTTCGGCGGACAGACCCCCTGGCTGCTCTACATCATCGGTGCCGTGCTGGCCATCCTCCTCGACATCCTCGGCGTGCCCGCCCTCGCGTTCGCCCTGGGTATGTTCATTCCCCTGCAACTCAACCTGCCCCTCCTCGTGGGCGGCTTCCTGGCCTGGTTCATCAAGAACCGCAGCAAAGACGAGACTCTCAACAAGCTGCGCGGCGAAAAGGGCACCCTGCTCGCTTCCGGTCTGCTGGCCGGCGGCGCCATTATGGGCGTGGTCAGCGCCATCCTCAAATACTGCGGCGTCGAACCCACCTTTATGGCCGACTACATCGGAACGCCCCTCTACAACATACTCGCCATCGTGATGTTCGCAGCCCTCTGCGTCTATCTCGTCCTCCACGCCCTCAAAGTGGATGTGAAGGAATCTTAACCCCGACAAAAACCATCATCTAAACCTATTATATTAAAAGAACACAACACTAT
>JAEEGH010004547.1_pt1 | contig 35509 bp, 35 predicted proteins | sample 9134181 | NCBI WGS metagenome assembly JAEEGH01 (sample SAMN16246544, study PRJNA631951) | gut metagenome | biome: gut microbiome; feature: rumen; material: DP-attached | host: Bos | place: Iran: Karaj | collected 2018-10
TTCATCCGTCTTATCGTCATCAGGGGATTGCAAGTCAGCTTGTAAAAGAGGCTGAAGCGGCGTTGAAAAAAGAAGGCATAAGTAAAATTTTCGGACTTGTCTTCAAAGATAACGAGCCGGCAAATGCTTTCTGGGAAAAAGAAGGCTATTCTCTTAGAACGAATTTGAATTACCGCAACAAAAGCCTGAATGAAGCAGTGCCGAAAGGAGAATAAGCATGCCTCAACAAAGGAATATCTTGATTTTGTATTAGAACAGCTTTCACTTCTGGACGACATCACTTACAAAGCGATGATGGGCGAGTTTATCATCTACTATCGCGGAAAGATTATTGGCGGCGTTTACGATAACCGCTTCCTTGTGAAGAATGTAAAATCTGCCTGTGAGAAAATGCCTGAAGCAGCAAAATAACAGAAGGTGATACAGCGCAATGAAAGATAGTTATGGGGGTAATATTTGTTAAAATATAAAAATATACCCCGATAACTAGCGAATAACGTATATTTTGCATATAATTATGTTGAAAATGAGGTGAACTGAAAGAATTTGATAACTATCTTATTGAAGAAGGTTTTCCTAAGGCTGTTCAATTTGATTCGATTCAAGACAAGAGGACTTACTTTTCCAGCGTAATTACTGAAATCTTCGAAAACGATATTAAACGCCGTGTAAAGATAAAAAATACATTCTGACTCGAAGCGATCCAATTCAGCATCGAAATGGCATTATTCATAAAAATATGCCGGAACTTATGAAGAACGGAGAACTCTTTTAGATGACTGATTTAACACCGATTCAAAAAGAAATAGTAACTGCCCTTGAGCAGATGAAAGAAAAATCACTGATAACAGAAGCGAACCTCGCAAAGAAGGTCCGGGAAAACGCAAAAATCTCCGGCAAGAATAAGGCCGGAATCTGTCTTAAAGATCTGGAAGTCTGCATTGAATATCTTGGAGAAAACAATCAGCTGCCTTACGCACTTCATCTTAACAGTGCGAATGATATTCTGATTAAGAAAGTAGGGAGCGACGGTGAAACATGGAAGCTGCTGGATGGGGATGCTAAAAAGCGCCGTCAGTCCAGTGAGAGGTCAATCTCTGTTCTGACTAACGGAGATTTACGGCAGAAGGCTTCCGGCGGGAAGGTGGCGAAGAAGCGGACGGACAGGAAGAAGATGAGTTTTCGGGATGTGGAGGAGATGGAGTAAAGAAAGATATTATGGAATTAAAAGATATAGATGTAAATTTTGACTTTAGAACTGATACGCCAGAAGGAAAAGACCCAGATTCTGATAGCCAGACAATGAAAGAATATCATCGTCTTATTTATTCAAAACACCTTCCTAATGGTACACTTTTTAAATTAGAATCAAACAATTCAAATTATTATTATCTCACATGGAATGATATCCGATTTGGCAGCGATTCAATTATTGCAAGTTTCAGGTATAAAGAATATCAGTGGATGCATGATAAATTAAAAATCAGGTTACCGGATTACAATAAATACATCCAGGACTATCTACATAAAGCATATACGGTAGGCGGAGAAATTATTTTTCCTAAGCATAATCAAAGTATGAATCAGAACCGTGGTTGTAACAAAAAAATACGGGACCGCTTTGACCTCACTCTGGAATGTATCCGGCTTTTTTATGAAGGTGAAAAAAGCCCATTGTCAACGACTATAGAATCAGATAAAAACTTTTTTGATTTATTTGGCAGCTTTGAAAATTATGTAAAATACTTTTTCCTTGATGATTTGTGTACACCTGATTACAAGAATGTAATATTCTGGCTTGAATTTGATGGTTTTAAGCCGAATCCATTTCCTAGAACCGAAGATGAATACCTTGATTTTATTGAAAAAGAGCTTTCATTTGTAAAAAGAAGAAATGAACGTATCCGACAATTTTGTCTAGGATAATATAGGCGCTTGTATCTATCTCGGACAGGAAATAGCTGGATTATCGGAACTTTGGAGAAGAGTAATTTACTCTCCGTAAAGCTCTTTTACAACTTCACACAATTCAGCGTACATTTTCGTCAGCAGTAAATTCCAATACCGGCAGTTACATTTTCTTCAGCCATCGCTTTATTTCCTCCGTTTATTTGTATTTTATATCACTGAAAGAAGAATTTCATTCAACCACGAGTTGATATCAGTATGACAATAGTTATGTCATACTGATAAAAGACTGAGTAAAGGCTGTAAAGCGAAGCGTGCCTTGACCAGTCGTAATACTTTGCAGAATAAGCCATGTTATATTGGATTTACCAGCAGAAAAAAATTAGCCTGCTGGTTGAAAAAGATATTACGGTGACGTTCTATGACACCTTGATATGTTAAAATATAACTGTAAGACTGAGAAAAGCGGAGTTTTAGGAGGTTCATAATGGAAAGATTAACTGAATTCAAAAAGGAAATTTTGAAAGCTCTTGTAAAAGATGAATGGAAAAATGAGAAAAATTCTAACGATGTGACAAAGGGCAAAGAACAAGTTGAACTAAAGAAAGAACCAAATGCAATCTCAATGCGTATACTGAAAGATGATACAGATTATGAAACTCAGATTATGGCAGAGTGTAATGCTTTTTTCGAAAAACATGGAGTTTATCCGAATGCAGTTGTTATGAATCCTATGACTATAGACCGCTGGGAAGCAAGAATAGAAGATAATGCAGCTGAATCAGAAGTTGATGATTATCTTGAACACATGACCTTTGCTCAAATAAAGGAAGCAAATACGCAGAAAGGAATTTGTGAAATAGGACCATCAGAAGATGGAAAAGCTACTCTCTTTAAAACTCCGGATTACGAACTTTTTATAATTGAAAACGAAGAATATCAGGATGGAGTTTATCAACTTTTTAATGGTTATTCACCGATTCTGGATAACGGAAGTTTTTCGTTTCCTGTAATCAACATGGTTGAAACAGGAAAAAAGATCCGCGAGCTTGCAGATGAAAAGGGTATTAAACCTACAGATATTCAGAAGGTTTGTGGGCTTGGTTCTCTTCAGGCTGTTTATAAATGGTTCAGCGGTAAGTCGGTTCCAACGATTGATAATCTTGGAATCATATCTAATTTATTAAATACACCTATTGATGACATTGTGGTGTTTGAGAATAGAAAAGAGTAGGCAGAGAGGCTGACTATGAAACTTGGAAGCATTCAGATTCGAACAGAAGTTGATGGGAATGGCATAATTGAAATGGACTTTCGTAAGAATGGAAAATCTTTTTTTTGTATTGATACTAGATTATCAAATGTCTCTGAAATTATTAAAAGTCTTGAATTATGTTTGAATCAAGATACAGCATGTTCTCGATTTTCAATTAATCATACTGCTGGAGACACAATTGTTTTTGCGATGGATAGTGCTGGAGGAACTTTAAATTATTATTTGGACAGGGTAAAAGAACCATTACTTACAGATTATCCTATGCTTGTAACGATAAACTATCCAAAAAATGAGGGCTCGAAAATATATCGTTATGAAATAAACCGTTTAGTAGATAAATTAGAATTTGTCATTGAAATATATAAGTCAATACAAAAAGTTTTTCCTGAGCAAAAATCTGAATTGATTGAATCAGTTCTTGAGACGGGAGATTTAGGGATTTATTACGATAGAATACGTTAATGAGGAGGAGTTAATTATGAATACATTATTTGAATTTAAACAGATTGGTCAAAGCTGGGGAGAAGAAGATTCTCTGGAAATCAAAATTTTTGAAGACGGCTCTCTTTTTTATAAAGTAATTGATGACCATATGATGAACTGCTTTTCAGAACAAAAGGGCCCAAATAAAAAGTTAGCTGATGATATAGCTTTCTTGATATATCGCAATAAAGAGAAACTTAATGATATTCCTTCTGAACTCAACGATGGTTCTCGTGGCGGATACAGACATGAAGTGAAACTAGGTGAAAAGTTTTTTACAGGAAATGAACTTAAAAGAATCTTCTATTATGAAGATACCTTGGAACAAAATGCAGATGAGGAAGATACCATTGTTCAATTGATTTGTCTTGCAAGAAAATGTATTGATGCCTGCTATCATAATTTTATTGATTGGGATGCAGTCAGTACTCAATGGTTCAGAACAATAAAAAATGCAAATTACAAATTTGACGGCCATTATTACTGCATTGAAGATGACAAGCGTATTATTGAATATGACGATAATGCAAATCCTACGGAAATAACTGATTTTTCTGTAGAGCAGTTGAAAATGTATGGAGAATGCCAGGATCCATGGATTTTCGAGATGAAGGTTCTTTCAATAAAAACTTTTGAAGAACCAGAATGGAAAGCTTTAATAACAGCAGAGGATGGAGCCGGAATAGAAATTGCATTCTGGGATGTCTGCTATTTCGATCATCCGGAACTTTATGAAGTTGGAAAGATAGGTACTTATGCAATTTATGGAGAAGTTGAAGTTTCTCCTAAACCAGTAAAGCAATTAAACGGTGCCTGGCTTGAAAAAGATGAAGAATCAAAATATGAAGAATATATTACAGGGGAAAAATCTTCTCGAGGTAAGAAACATAAATATATTAATGATTTAGATTTTGCAATATTTGAGAAAACGGATAACTTTGAAAATACTGGGCTTTATAATTTTAGAGCAGTCGTTAATTCTCCCTATTACGGAGAAAATGAAAATGGCGAACCAGATGACGAAATTATAACAGGTTTCATGATGCCTCTTATGAATCAAATCGATAAGGAATATCCGCGAAAGATATCTGTACAATTTGATTTGGATAAACCATTCAAAGGTCAGTTAGATTTTGGAGACGGTCTAAAGGGCGTTATTAAATTTGGAGTAGCTCAAACAACCAGTGATAATGTTGGTAAATATGGTTCGAATCAAAGCATTCCTTATTCAGAAAAGCATCCAGATACCAGTGAATGGGATGATTATGAAGATGATTACGAAGATTGGGATTTAGATGACGATTTTGGGGATGATGATGATTAAAATGGGAAATCCCGCGAATGCATGGTAAAATATATATTAAAAGGGGGCATTTATGTTACAAGAAGCAGATCCAATGAAATATTCAAATTATTATCTGGATGGTATATGGTATTATATTTGTGATGGTGAAGTATACACCAATGACGAAACAGGGGCTAGGGTAAAAGTAGATATATTGCCTAGTTCAATTCAGATGTACGGCAAATGTATTGATGACCCTTTATTTGAATTACAAATATCAGATATTAAAGAACTGACAGATAATCAGGCATTAATAACAGGCGAAGATGGTTCAGGACTTAGTTTTTCATTTATTGAAAGAGATTTCTCAAAAAACAAAAACAAATTCATAGTTGGAAAAAAAGGTTACTATCAAATAGGAGCCGAATTAGAATCTGTTGAACTCCCTGAAGACTATGAAGATGGTGTAACGCTAGAAGGTGAAGAAGCAAAAAAATGGTTTGCATGGGTAGATGATGAAGTAGAAGAAGATGCTTGCGCTTCTGTAGGATTTGATGAAGTTGCAGTTTATAAGCAGTGTGATGATTTTGAGAAAACCGGCAGATACAGTTTTTATGGGATAGCAACGAGACCGGCTTGTCTTTCGGTTTCTGAAGAGATTGATGAACCAGATCCAGAAAAAAACAGCGGGTTTCATATTGCAATGATGAATCAGTTTAATAAGGAAAAGCCACGATTCGTAGACGCCGGTTTTCCAAAAGGAAAATATCATAAGGGAGAAATCGAAGATGGATGGGCTGTAAAAGGTATCTTACGGTTTTTTGCTCTTCATGGTGTAACAAATTCAGTCTATGAGTATGGAAGTAATAAATCTGTATCTCCAGAAGAAAAGGGCTTGTTTGATTACGATGATGATGATTATGAAGAAGACGAAGACGGAAACCGCTGGTTAAGAGAAGATGAGGAAAACGACTAATGAGTGAAAGAGAAGCATCCTTCTTTTTATTTGAAAAAGAACCTCGCCCTATGACAGAAGAAAGATTTGCAGATGTTGAATTAGCAATTCGTTCTCTTCGAGACATGGCAAATGAATGTATTGTTGTAGATTTTAAAGACAAATACAATGACTTAGGTTTTATTCAGGCTGTTGCAACCGTTGATTACAAGGAATATCACATTGAAATTGGTTTTGATATTCCAAATAAGAAAGTTCCTGATATTTATGTAAATGAAAACGTTTTGCTTGATGAAACTCTGGAAATATTCAGACAGGTATGTACAACAACTGATATGCCAAGTCTTGAAGGCTGGTTATTAGATAATTTTGAAATTTTTGATGAAGATGGAAATCCTTTAAATCCTGGTGATGACACGGAAGACCATGAAGATGAAATAATACGGTTGTAGGAGACAATAAATGAACTTATTCAAAATTGCATTCAAGGTAGTAAGAAACAACTCAAAGATTATTTACAAGGGCTTTGGTTTTAAACATCTTAGCGATGGTACTCAATACTATGTTCATCCTGATAATCAGTCATACAAAGGTACAACAACTCTTTGCCAGCCAATCGGAGAGGCAATAATACTTTTTAGCAGTATGCTTTCTTCTATTATGAATGCTGACAAGGAAAAGCCATTTGGGGACTATTGGGTTAGTCCGAATAAGGATGAATATTTCCTTGAAATTAATATCCCAGATGAGTATAGGGAGAATAAAGTTCTTGAGCCGGAAATCTTTTCTTATAAGGCCTACCTCAAAGGTGAAAATATTACAGTTGCGGCTTACGATAAAAACGGAAAACTTTTGAGAGGAGATATGGAACATCTTTATCTTCTTTATAAGCTGCTTCCGACCTTCTGTATTCTTACAGCCAGAGAAATGGAACGGGTAAATCAATACCGCGACATAATGGAAAAGTTTATTGATTCTCCAGAACCAGATACTTTTGTAAATCTGAACGAAGACCTTTATCAGATGCATAAAATGGATGATTACAATCTTAATTATGCTCAAGTTCCTTCTATAAATATGGATGAATTTACAAGCTTCTCTGCAACTTATGAAACTATTCGTGAAAATAAACTTGCTCTTAAGAAGAATGATGCAGTAGATGTAAATAAGTTTGATTCATCTGAATTTTCTGATGAGCAGAAATCTTTAATACCTGCTTTGACCGAAGAATTTGTTATTCCAAATAAACTGCTTCCGGTTTGTAATGCAATTCAAAGCGGGGATGTTCGTGCAACTCTTTTCCATGGACCTGCAGGAACAGGTAAAACAATCAGCTGTAAACTTGTGTGTCAGGCAATTGGTCTTCCAATAATGGAAACTATTAACTGTACAGAAAACCTAGATGAATTTGTTCTTGGAAAGTTTATTCCTCAAGATGACAAAATCATTTTCAAAGAAAGCTATGTTACAAAAGCAATCCGCGAGGGAGGAGCCGTTGTATTTGAAGAAATCAACTTTGCAAAACCTCAGTATCTTGCCTTTTTGAATTCACTTCTTGATGATAACGGATTTGTTCGTCTTGATAATGGTGATGTTGTCCGCCGTCACAAAAACTTCCGCTTCTTTGCGACAATGAACTTAGGCTACTTTGGTACAAAGGAATTAAACCAGGCTCTGTACAACCGCTTTAATGCAATCATTGAAATTGCTGCTTTGAGTGATGAATCAATTGAGCGAATGCTGGTGGCCCGTGTTCCAGAGTGTAAACCAGTGGTAAAGAAAATCATTGGTGTATATCACAAGCTTCAGAAAAAGATTGAAGCTGAAGAACTAGATGTAGTTATTTCTCCTCGTAACCTTGAAAACTGGGCTCGTCTTGCAAAATATGAAGGTTATATAACAGCTGCAGAAAAAGCAATTATTCCGATTGCAAAGTGTGACCGCGTTCTGGAAGAAGCAATTCGTGGAATTTTAATTTTGTATAAGTGGAGTTAGAAAATGCGAGAAGCAACGAGTTTTGAATTCAGGGATATTCAGCGCCCTATAGATGATAATAGGTTCTCGGATATTGAACTTGCACTGAATTCGTTGCGAGATATGAAATATGAACATTGTATTGTCGAATTTAGTAATTCAATAGATAATCTGGATTTCATTCAAGCAGCAAGTGAGGAATCATATAAAATACTTCATATTGAATTGGGTTATAAGAGAGAAGGAAAGTCTTTTCCTCGTCTTATCGCAAAAGACGATGTCCCTCTTGCTGAAGGAATTAAAATATTTAAGTCAATTTGCTGTTCGACAAAAAATATTGATATTTCTGATTGGGAAGATATTACGCAGAAAGTCTTAGACAACGAGGAGATTGAGGATAAATGAAATTATATATTTTAAGATGGAACCCGGATATTTCCAGCTGGACTTATGACAGGCATGAAAGTCTTTCTGAAAATGTTTCAGATGAAGATTTAATATACGTATTAAATCCGATTGCATAGGAAAAAGAGTGGAACCAATTACTACGGAAGACGACATTTTCAAAGCTATTCTCGATAAGTTTCAGACAGAACGAAATCGTCTGACAGAAGAGTCTTTTGCAAGGGCATTTTCTGAAAGCGAAGAAGTACGTCTCTTTTTCATAAATGAAGACAAGGCCTACACTGACGGACGCAATATTGTAGTAGATCCGGCTTTTCATGATATTTATAAAGATGAAGAATGTATCAAAAAGACTGAAGAGGCACTTGGATGGCCGGGTCTTGTTTCTGCTACTCCGTGGAATGCGCTAAAAATGGTTTGCCGTGGGCTTACCCTTCATGAAAGCCTGCATATTCTTTATACAAATTTCCCGGGGAATGAATTTAAAGACCCGGATTTTTCTGACTCAAAAACAGAAGACGGTAAAACAGTTACTCATAAGAATGAACTGAAAACTATAGCTAATATTTCAAACATCATTGAAGATGCCTACATAGAAGCTGTCGGTGCTTCGGTTTATGATAATATTGAAATCTATCTGATGTTTAATCGAATTGCACCGGCTTTTGCAAAAAAGGATGTAGAGAGTACTGCCAGTGAAAAGTTTAAGCTTGTAAAACCTGAAGAAATTAAAGATTTTTCTCCTTCCGAAGAAAAAAGTGAAAAGAAATTAACTGCAGAAGAAAAAAAACTGTTAGAAGAGTATCTGCACTTTCTTGAGATTCAGAAAAAGATTCAGAGTCTTATTGATTACCTTGATTATATGGCAGGCTTCCTTTTATTCCCTATGTTTGATCACGGGGAGCCTGGAAAAGACATTGCTGGATATGTTGAAAAAACTAAACAGCTTTTTCTGGATGGTTCAATTCAGGCTAGTCCAGATGACCGTTATAAATATTGTAAACAGATTTTCGAAATCATAAAGCCTCTTATTCCAAAAGATGAAGAAGCTGAGTTCGGAGAATCTTTACTTCCTGGTACAGTTGCAGGGCAGGGAAGTCATGCAGGATTTTCAAATTCAATTGGCGGCAAAGAAAGAAAAGAAAGAAGCCAGTCAGTCAACACAAGACTTTTCACAAAACTTGATGGAACCAAGAAAGATAATCCGAATACAGGTGTACCTGAACTAATTACAGCAGTAAAAGGTTTTGAAAAGGACGAAGCAGCAGCTGATGATATTACTAGCTATCAGGGGTATAAAGTCGAGCATTCAGGAAATAGTGTAGGGGCCAGTGCGGTTCACAAGAATATTAAAATTAACGAAAATCATCCAAAGATAAATCTGAATCTCCGTAAGGCATATCAGAATATTTATAATCAGTATCATCTGAATATCAATTCTTATAACTCTCGTTTTTTACAGCTCCTTCGGGCCCAAGTTCCAGTCAGAGAAAACAAGTATCGTTTTGGAGCTGGAATTGATTCTAAAATGATGGGAGATATGAAAAAAAGAATCTGGTTCCGTAACACCCGGGGAAACGAAATACCAGATATGTCTGTTTTGCTTTTGATAGATGGAAGTGGTTCCATGTGGGGAGAGAGAAGAAATTCCGCAATGATTTCAGCTGTTATTTTACATGAAGTATTGAAAAAACAAGGTATTCAACATGCAATTGTTGAGCATCGAGGTTGTGGTGACGAACCTGAGATTGATGTAAATATCCTCGTAGACTTTAATTCAAAAGAAGAAGAAAAGCTGAATATCATGCAGCTTGATGCGGATGGCGACAATCGTGACGGGCTTGCGCTTTACTGGGCTGAAAAATATATCAACCAGAAAACTTTCTGTGACAATAAACTTATTATCGTTCTTTCTGATGGCCAGCCTGCTCATGCCTATGATGAATATTGGGGGCCAGTTGCAAACAAAGATACTGCCAATGCTGCAAAGAAAATCATAAACAGAGGAACCAATATTATTGCGGTTGCTCTGGATGATGAATGCACAGATGACGACGAGTATTCCACTTATGGAGATCTGAAAGAAATCTATCCTCATCTGGTTCAGTGTAAAGATTTGAAACGTCTTACGGGACAGATATTGAATATTGTCAGCAAACAGTTGATGTAGATGTTATTGTATATCTAGCTTTCATATAAAAAAGCCGGCTTTTTTTGTGCGACGAAAGCCGGGGAACGTCAGTGTTGTCAAATTATTGACTAGTCGGGATTGTACCGTTATCTGACATAACGCATTGAATAAAACAAAAATCGCTATCTGAAGACAATAACTTGCAACACCGGTACAAAACTATCTTATAGTAATGAAACGAACCTGTCATTCAACTACAAGTTGAATGAAATCCTATGTGTACTATGTTATTCTAATCATGGTGATGTTGAACCGGACATATTGGGGAACGAAAGTTCTGGTGAGGGCTTAAACGTTCTGTTCTGAGGGCGCAAGTCCAAAAGCGGGAAGTCGAAAGACGACACAAGCACTAATATGTTGAGGCCGCTATCCGGGGAGAACCCAGTAATGCTCCCCCGCCTTGCAGAGGGTGAAAGGTATTCTGCAGGTTGTGTGACATGAAGCGTGCTGCCCGCTACCCGTAGGAAGGAAGCTTTCTACATTGGCAGCTTCACAACCTTTTTATGCGCTTAAGTTGCCAACTGGCGTAATCTCTCAGAAAGCTTTGAAAACTCATGTTCACAGTTTTCATTTACACTGATTTCAATAGCGATAGGTTTCGTCCTGGTCTAGAACAAGTGTAGCGATTCTGATTAGTGATTTTCAGATTCAGAGAGTCTTAAGTTAAGTCCGATGTTCTTGTGAACTGGTATGGAGAATAACGGATAAGCATTTTTTTCAATTGTTGAAATGAGCAAGCAAAGAATACTTGTTAATACAGAAATGCATTTCAACTCGCCTAGGTATCGGCGTAATAGACCATGACCTGTGTAATCGGTCCGTGCACTAGCTATTAGGTAAGTTCTCTCCGATAATATAGCACATGAGTCTCAGGGGCTAGGCTTACGCATAGTCTGATTACATGCAATTAAACCACTTGCCATAAAGACGCGGCAAGTTTAATTGAAATTGTGGGATATTTTGGGAACGAAATATCCCTACCTGTTTTCAACTACAAGTTGAATGACATCTTAATTATTTATAATTACTATAATATCAGGGAAGAGAGGGAGAAATCCCTTCGTCCCAACGTGAAAAAACACAAGCTGTTGCTGGTGGCGTGTTTTAGATAGTTTTTCCCACCAGCATCTATCAAGGTCAGAGGTTCCCTTAATAAATCCTCTTGGGATGCTGGAAACAGACTTTAAATAACGGTGTTAAAGACTTTGACTAGGATGGATTTGTGCCAGACTATCAGTCTCTGTTTAGAGACTTTTGTAATGAATCCAACTGTTTTAAGTATTATTTACAGAATTATCTTGGGTAGACGTGGCTCCTTTATTAAAAATAAAGTCGTAGGACATGCGACAAGATAATTCTGCTTATAAGTTATTATGTACCTTCAAACGCAGGAATCATTTGGTCATCCCTTAAAGAAGGAACCCAAAAGAATATTCGGCCGCTGCTGGAGGATTGAATTGTCCGATAGATCGTGGTTTGGCCGGTCACGGAAGGTACTATTGTCTGGGGGCTTGATACAATACTTCTATCCACGCCACGAGGCACTATGCTAACATCCAGACTGTTATGCTGAAGTTATTTTATCAGGCCGTTTTTGTTGGAGTAAACTATGAAAACACTCTTTTCAGTTACATTATCTGGAAGCTGGTTTGATTCATCTGGAGGAATAGATTATGAATCCTCTGTAAGCATAGATAGCGAAGGTAAAATTATAGATATAGAATCGTGCCCTGAAAACAGAGTTGATGTAAATAAAACCTGGAAGTTAACTACTGAAGAATTACGCAAAATTCAAAAGTTGATTTATAGAATATTTCGATGCAAAGATTTTTATAATCAGGAAATTGCTGATGAGTATGATGGTCATAAAATCTTATCAGATAGTTTGACTGAAAAATATTCTGTTTATGATGGAGAAGAAAACATAGAAGTTTCATTTTGGTATAAATTTAATTATATGTCATCTGAATTCTTTTGCCGGAAAGCTCCTTTTACTTTGATGGCAAAAGAAATATTTAATGTGATTCAGATGAATCATCCTGACTTTCATCCACTTTTATAGTCTTTTGTTTTTTTCAACTACAAGTTGAATGATTCCTCGAAAAATTTATGTTATGTTTATTTAAGGGGGATTTCCAGATAATGCTGACTTCTCCCATTATTATTGTTTTCTTGCTTTTCTCAAAAGCAAGTGGTGGGGCTAAATTAATTTTACGGAGGTGCTGCATATGGCACATTACTACCAGAAAATTGTTAGTCCTTGGAAGCGGACTGACCCGAAGTCTAAGACTGTAAATACGGAAGTATTTTCAGATGATTACATTGAGATGTTAAAAGACATCCAGTGGATTGGAACTGAGAAAATCGATGGTGAAAATCTGAATTTTTACTACGATGGAAATCATGTTTCATATTTTGGACATACCGATAAGTCTGTTTTCGCGGGTGATAAAAAGGAATGGCTGGATTCTCTTATTACACCTGAGTTTGAATCCATCTTTGAGCAGATTTTTGGAGAAAAAGAAGCCTTTGTTCATGGAGAACTGTTAGGACCGAAGATTCAGAGTAATCTTTATGGTGTTACTGATTTCAAGTTCGTTGCGTTCGATATCTACAACAAGACAGATAATGTTTTCTGGAAGCAGGAAGTTGTTGATGTTTACGCGAAGCAGTTTGGTTTTGAACGGGCTCCTGTTATTGCAACTGGAACTTTAGATGAAATTGCAGCTATTGTTAAATCTGCTCCGGCATCAAAATTAAATCCAAAAATGGAGATGGAAGGTATAGTAATTCGTCCTTTTAGAGAATTGAAAAATGCAAAGAATGAACGAATTATCTATAAGGTAAAAGTAGCAGATCTTCTTGGTCGAAATGCAAGGAAGATTTAGTTTTCGCACTAAATTTTCCGTGATAATTGCATTTGATTTTGATAGATTATAGTCATTCAAGTATGAGCTCTTTTAAAGTTTAACTTGAATGACACAGCTACTGTTTAGTTGTATATTATAATTATCACTTCGAATAAAGCGTTTCTTTTACGGAAAACTTTAGAAGTAGTGCTCGTTGAGCACCTTGTTTTTTATGAAGGAGGAACTGAGATGAAAGCAGTTTCTAATACATTCAAATTGCAAACATTAAAACTGCCTCAGCTCCCACTCGGACTCCCGTTGCAGGGCTTTATGCTTCAGGGACAGATACAAGGGATGTTTAACGGGCTTGGCTTAATGTGCCAGGCTACTTTTGAAGATTTTGAAGGGAAGACCAACGCTAGCGTCACTTCGTGCCGCGAGCTGTATGGAAATTATTTAAGTAGTGCGCCAAAGGCGCACAGCGCTTAAAACTTTTTTACACATGCGTTGGCTCCCAGAACTAAGGAGAAACGGATGTGTAAAATTAATAGACCAGTAATCAACGTAGCAGCAACCGCTGCTAAAATCAAAGAATGCCGAATCCGTGCTGGTTATTCGGTTCGTGAAATCCAAACTATTTTCAATTTCTCAAGTCCTGAGGCAATCTACGCATGGGAGAAAGGTAAGTATATTCCTTCCATAGATAACATGATTGTAATTGCTGAAGTTTACGGTGTAACCGTGGATGATTTCATTGTCCGTGATGTTATCGAAGTTGATTGCGAGTTTACAATTCCGGAAACTCGCAAAACGGCTGAGTCAAGGACGAAGAGCGTAGCGTGCCTTGACACCTCGTATAAGCCGAAGATGGTTGGTGCAATTCCAACAAGGGCTAAATTATTCTCCTGTAGTTTAAGTGGTAAAACAACTGTCTCTGGAACAGTAGTCTTGGGTTCGAGTCCTGATGGGAGAACTTTATGTAGTGATAGCTCAATTGGTAGGGAGCGACGGCGAAGCCGGCAAAATGCTCCGGTGGAGCATTTTGAGCGAGTCTCCGAGTAGCTATGCTACGAAGGCGGAAGAGTTCCGGCCTTCCAAGCCGGTTGTTGCGGGTTCAAGTCCCGTTCACTACTTATTATGCCTGCGTGGTGCAATGGGAGACACGGCTGACTTAGGATCAGTTGCCTTATGGTATGAAGGTTCAAATCCTTTCGCAGGTAATTATGCTTCTGTGGTGGAAATGGAATACACGTCAGGTTAAGGTCCTGATGCCGAAAGGCTTAAGAGTTCGACTCTCTTCAGAAGTAAATATGTACAAGTGGCGGAATTGGGATACGCGGTTGCCTCAAAAGCTGCTTTCCTTTGGGAGTATGGGTTCAAATCCCATCTTGTACATCACGGGTAAATAGCTTAGTTGGTTAGAGCATTCGGCTCATATCCGGAAGGTCTGTGGTTCGAATCCACATTTACCCATTTTTTCCTGCCGGTAGTTCAGTTGGTAGAATGCGTGATTTGGGGTCATGAGGTCGCTGGTTCAAGTCCGGCCCGGCAGAATCTTTCGTAGTGTAACGGTAGCACAGAAGCTTTTGGCGCTTTTTGTTTTGGTTCGAGTCCAGACGAAAGAAAATTAAAGAACGTCTTTAATGCATTAAATTTTAGTCTGTGCTATATTAAAATCACAAAGCGTTGAAACGACGCAAAAGTTGGCTTGTGCCGGCTTACACTAAAATGGAGGTTCAGAGATGAACGCTATGAATAGTAATAATTTCAATTTTCTCGAACATAGCTTGAGTTCATGGTCAGAGCATAATTTCTGGTCGGAATGCAGCTTCTCTGAACATTCTTGGTGTGAGAATGAATGCTGGCATGAAAACAGTTCGTTGAACTGTAAGTCAATTTTTGTAAGCGGAGTTTTGGCGTAATCCTTTCTTAAGGCGTTGAGACTCCGGATTAAAGGGGTTATTCAACGTGAAAACTACATATCTTAGACCTGTACTCGATTTAGAGGCGACAGGCGTAAAAATCAAAACACTTATGAAGCAGCGGGGAATTACACCTCGTCAGCTGCAGACAATTCTCGATTTTCCTTATGTGCAGACGATATACAACTGGTTCAGCGCAAAGAACATGCCGACGCTCGACAACTTAGTTGTGCTTGCTCAGGTTCTTGGAGTAACTATGGACGATATTGTCATTACCCGAATGATTAGCGTGGAAATCGATGCCAGCGGAGCGGAGCGACTGCAATACCTTTTGGGCAACCGCAAAGCGGATGATACGGAGGGCGTGGAAGTTCTGAGTGCATGAATTTAATACGCGTATAGCTCAGCTGGTAGAGCATCGGTCTCCAAAACCGAAGGTCTTAGGTTCGAAGCCTAATGCGCGTGCTAGAACTGGTACCCAAGTGGTCTAAGGGGATGGTCTGCAAAACCATTAGTCGTGGGTCCGAATCCCATCCAGTTCTCTTTTACATGTGGACGTTGGCGGAGAGGTTTAACGCGCTTGATTGTGGATCAAGAGTTCACCAGTTCGAATCTGGTACGCCCACCTTTTATGGTTCGTTCGTCTAACGGTAAGGACAACTGGTTTTCATCCAGTCAACAGGAGTTCGACTCTCCTACGAACCTTATTTGGAAACGTGTGATAACTGGTAGTCGGCCTGACTTGAAATCAGGTGTACCGCAAGGTATTGAGCGTTACGCCGCTTCGCGTCGTTTGCGTAATTTGAAATTATTATCTAGTGCGCTCACGCGCACTAGGCATCGAGTCGCTCCGTTTCCGCTCTTTGGAGAATTAGCTCAGTAGGTTAGAGCGCTTGCCTGTTAAGCAGGATGTCACTGGTTCAAGCCCAGTATTCTCCGTAATTATTAATAGATATGGCTAGAAAGGAGTGTATTGTTCTAAAAACTCCACAGGGTCGAACAGTTTATCTTCCTCCTTTTTCTTAGGTGTCACTCTTTTTTTTCCACGAAACTTTTTCCAGCCAAATTCGAGTTCTTCTTGAGAAAAGAGAGCTATAGTATGGCCTGTCTCTGTATCAAAGGTGAGGGTCTCATTGAGAACTCGAATAATTGAATCTTCAATACTTCTCGGGTCATCGTTACTGTAACGCAGGATTTTTTCTTTGATTTCATCAGAAAGAACTTTCGGAAGATATTCTCTTTCCATTTTTTCGTTTTCCAGCCACTTTTTATAATAATTGCTTAGTACACAATCTTTTAATTGTTCGTGGGTATAATCGTCAATTTTGAAGATTTTTAATCGATTAATTATCGGACTTGAAACATTTTCAAGAGAATTTGCAGTAAAAATATAATTTATTCCAGATGCATCGATATTCATTCCTATGTAATTATCAAAGAAGCCTTTTGAATTGGCTTTTTCAAGGATTGAATAAAAAATGCTTTCTATACTAAAAGAATCATTTTTTTTGATTTTATCAAGTTCATCAAATTGAATGATTGGATTTTTTAAGGGATGATTGTCGCCATTTGAAAACATTGATTCGATGATCAAGCCGTGCCGCGCCTCTTTAAACTCTGGAGCACTTCCTGAAAGAGTAAAATTTGCAACATTGTTTCCAAGATCAATTTTAACCGAAGGTTTACCCATTACTATTTTGCTTAAATCAGAGCAGAAAGAAGATTTTCCACAACCTGGACCTCCAACAAGAACAATTGGTCTAAAGGAAATATCCCTATTGCATCTTAATGAAGAAGCTTTGAAGTTTAAAATTAAATAATCGATAACTTCCTTCATGTTTGGATATACAGTTTCGAGCGCTTTAATTTTTTCAATTTTTTCTTCATCTGCTACTAAATATTTTGGACTGCCTTTGAGTTTGTTGAATACTTTTTCCAAAAGTTCCCGAGTTTTATCGTCATATAAGTCAAGACGTGATTCGATTAGACTTTCATCAAGCAAGCTTTCTTCCGAATATACATCTTCTTTTTTTGTTTCATTTTTACTAAACCAATAAGGCATTCTATCTGTTTCAATTATTGAAGAAGCTGAGGACTTTTTACAGTAGGGGCAAATTAATTCGTTTTCTGGAGAATCTTTTACTTGTATATAGGTTTTTTTGCAGTCTTTACAATAAAGAAAACAAACAACTTTTTTACTTTCCTTGAAGTCTAATGTATATACCTTGCCGTGAATAAAAGCTACTAAGATTTCTTTATCTTGATAAGAGGTCATTGGATTCTCATAATCAATAATGACAAAAGGTTGTTCTTCGAGAACAAGACAGTTATTTTCGCTGTCGTATGAAAATTTCATTTTGAGTACCTGTAAGTGCTTAGCTACTCGTTCTAATAATTTTGATTTGTATTCCATTTTATTTTTCTCCTAGTGCAGGTCTTTGATATTTCTATAAAAAAATCTTATTGAAAAAAATAGAGTCTGTAATTAAAGCGGTAATTGAATCAAAGAAAATTTTCCCATTCGGCATCAGGGATAATTCTGTATCTTTTTGGAAGTTTCCTTTGAATCAGTTTTGTAAATTCCCGGCTTTTGTTCTTAAAATACTCTCTAGTTTCTTCATCCATTTCCGGATTCTCAGTTCCGGAATTAAGTATGTTTTTAGCAAGAGTAGTGTATTCTGTAATTAGTTCCTTCAGGCCCGGAACCTCCAACTTGCCATACTTTTTGTATTTGATAAAAACTTCTTGATTGAACGCATAATGTTCGTTGTAATTAGTGTTGAAAGTGTAAATAAAATCTGGACGGAAGAGTATGATAACTGGTTTTCGTCTTTCATACTCTAAGCCCATGTATCCGTCCATTTCTGCGGCGTAACCGTAAAAAGAAAAGATATCTCCTGTATTAAGAAATAATCCAGTTCTGGAATAATAGTCTCCACCATCTGGAGCATATTCCTCTTTGCAGGGATGAGTTCTAAAGCCAGCTGAGAAAGGAATTGCACGAACATTTTCAATATATTTACCCTTCAGGCTTTCGGAAAAAACATTTTCGCGTTTTGGATAATAATCACCATACCAGATATTATATTTTGATTGAAATTCATAATTACCGTAACTTGTAAGCTTATGGGCAATAACAAGAGCTCGATTATCTTCAAAGACAATATAGAGCTCTCCATCAATACAGTTACCAAACCCGCTGGTATCATATACGGATTTGATGCGGGTTTTCCCAAGCTGCTTGATGACTTCTTGAAAATAGCTGATGAGTTCTGTGTAAGTATTGATTTCTAATATTTTGTCTAAAATTTCCATATTTACAGAATACGAGCATTTCGTTCTAAAGTAATTAAAGTAGTGATTGAATTATTTAATCTCTACAACGAGTTATTCAAAAATCAGAATTTCATCCATTGGTTTGTTAAAAAGTTCACTCAAGATTTTCAGATTTTCGATAGATGGTAAGGTTTTTCCACTCTGCCAGTTGTAAACTGCCTGTACAGCCTCGAACTCCATAAAGTCTGCAAGTTTCTGTACAGACATACCTTTTTCTTCTCTCATTGTTTTAATGTTCTGACCAGTTTTAACCAGGTTTATTACAGGGTGAATAGCAATTTTGTTTTCTTCAATGTAGTGATTCATAATACTTACCTCCGTTTTGTTTCATTTACAAGGTAAGTGTAGAATCTAGAGAGAGTTTAAAGGTATCTTCTGAGGAGACATTTTATGTATTTAGAAACTTCCGATAGGTTCTTCTCCCATTTTATCAAGAGCCTTATTTAGTTCGAACATATCATATCGTCCGTTTTCTATAAAATACATAATAACTCTATCATATAAGTCATCTGAGAAAGCATTTCCAGCACGACGTAATAATTCTGTAGTATCGGCCAAGTCTAGCTTCAAGCCAAATGCTAATTGAATACAAGCCTCAAATTTTGGATGTTTTGTAAAATTTGTTACTATTTTAGAATAGTTTTGCCTGGTCATCAAAGCTGGCTTATAAATCTCTGCCGCTTTTAGATTCAACTCATTTTTCTTTTTTATTACAAAATCACTTACTGTTTTTTCGGGTGCTTTTAAATAATTCTGCAAATCTTCATCAAATGTTTTTATTATCTCTTCTTTTGTTTTTCTTTCAGATAAATAAGTTTCATCTACACTTGCACACCACAAACCATAACGCAAGAAGGGATCACTTTCATCTTCCTCTTCTTCATCTTCGTCCTGGTATGCATCTTCTTCTAAATCATCTTTATACCCGTAGTGACGGTCGTTTTCTGCAACTAAAAGATTAAAAGTGTTATCTAAGCTATAATAGTGTTCAATATAATAATTTTTAAATGCACCAATTATACCAGGAACTGTATTCAGATCTAATATCTCTTCTGGAATAGGAAAAGCACTGTTTTTCTCCATCATTTCATAGTCTGCAGCAACAGATTTATATTCTTCTGTGTTACAGTCTTCGCAAAATATAAATTCCTTTCCTTCTTTCTTTAGTTGTTTTAATACTGCTTTATATGCTCTATCTGCAAAACTCATAATCTAATTATAACATCTTTTCTCATTTATTAAGCGATTTTAAATTCAACTATTGCTTTAATTACATTTTTCATTTTTCGCCTTAAAGTAATTCTCGGAACAGCACTTGCTGTAAAAATTAATTCTCAGGAGGCACGACCGCTAACGCGGAGTTTTATAGGAGTTGTTATGAATATTCTAAGAAACTTAATTCCATCTAATTCAAGTTATATAGCCGGAAAAATTATTCCTAAGTTCAATTTTTCAGATAATTCTTTTATTTCCTATATGTATTGCATGGCCTGTAAGCAGTTGAATCTTGGTGGCCATGAATATGAAGAAAGCCTTTTGCGACAGGTTTTTACAGAAGAAGAATTCAAAAAGATAGGTTCCATTTATATTGATGTTGTAAAAGACAAAGAACCTAGAAAATATGAAAGATTTACGAGAAAAGATAACAGCTACGATTATGGAGAAATTGTTCATTCTTTTTGTTCTAGTCTGAAAAATAAACCAGAACTCTACTTTGGACTTTTGTATTACGCTTGTAACCAGAAGCTTGAAAATATCTTTAATCATGAAAATCCTCTTAGAAAAATACAAAACTCTTCTTTTATGACAAATTTTGCAAATACTTTTTGCCTGAATGACTTTGAAATTTCATTTTTGCTTCTCAATCTTTTTGGTCATAAAAACATCTGGTTTTTGCCGGATCCATTATCTATTGAAAATAAAATTAAAATTTGTTCCAGATTCCTTCCGGATACAAAAATATTAGGTGAAGCATATATTAATCAAATCAACAAGAAGTTTATAAAGCTCGGACTTTTTTCAGATGATTGGGAAGTAAATGATTACGTTTATTCATATTTTTCAGGAAACTCTTATCCTTTTAAAATATGTTCCCTTCAATCACAGGAGTATTCTGACTATTATTCAATGGATTCAATTGCTACAGAGAATTTTGAACATATTCAAATGACTGATAAACTTGTTTTAAAATGTAAAAAAATTAAGAAAGGATGTTATATTGCTGTTTCAAATGCGGATACCTTCCGTTCAAAAAATTTCATAACATACTGTAATCAGTGTAATAATCTTTCTACTCTTGAAATAACTAATGAAAACTCAAAGTTTGAAAAAAAGGACTTTATTTTCTTTTTAATTGCTGCTTCCAGTCAACTTCAGAACGATAATGGAGTTTTGTTGTTGGGCAACAATATTCTTTCCAGCTTTCTTCATGAGAATTCAGAAAACCGTAATACGATAAAAATATTTACATCATCTTCAAAAAAAGAAAACGATTCTCAGTCAGCAATTCCGTATGGTCTATTTCAATATATTCATGCCCCGGTTTATTTACTTACTGATTCTTTAGATTCTGATGAAAAAAAATTATTAAATAATCAGTTGAAGATTGTCTATAACTGGGAGATAAAAAATCCGTCACAAAAAGAGTATGAAGAGCAGTTAAAACTATTTCTAAGCCACGAAAATATTGATGATAATCTGATTGAATCAACAGCAAAAGAATGTAAGCACTTTCAAATTTCTCCAGAAAAATGGAATGATGTCGCCACACTTATTTCTATACTCAAAGATTCCTCTGACGAAGAAATAAAGCAATTGATTGAGGCTAATTTTCAATCTTCAGATAACAGAAAAAATATACGGAAGAATTCTCATTATTCACTTGATGCTTTGAAAACCACGGAACCAGTAGAGAACATAGTAAAAGCATTACACAATGCTGAAAAATGGCAGACTGATGAATATAACAGTGAATCAGGAATCCGTATTTTAAATTATGGCCCTTCAGGAACAGGAAAAACCGCTTTTGTAGAAAATACTGCTAAGTTATTAGATAAGCCCTTAAAGATAGTTCGTGCCTCTGATATTTTAGGAATGTATGTTGGGGAGACAGAGAAGAATATAAAACAAACATTTGAGGATGCGGCAAAAACCAACTCTATCCTATTAATTGATGAAGCTGACTCTTTCCTTCATTCAAGAGGCGACAATATTAATCGTCATAATGATTCAAAGGTAAATGAGTTTCTGGTGCAGATGGAACGTTTCCCAGGAATATTATTCTGCAATACGAATCTCCCAGATAACCTGGATTCAGCAACCGACAGAAGATTTCATATGAAAATAGGTTTCGAACCGTTAGATAAAGACGGTATTTCTCTATTGTGCAAGAGTTATTTTGATAAGTTTGAATTTAGTGAGCAGCAGATTAATGAAATCTATAATTCAGGCGATGTTACACCGGGAGATTTTGGTTCACTATATGGTCGAATGCGTTTTACCGATCCAGATGATATTACTACAGATTTTATATGTGACGAGCTGATAAAGGTTGTAAAAGGAAAAAAACGCAGCTGGGAAAATAAAAAATCGATTGGGTTCTGCGGATAAATTCAATTACCACTTTAATGCTTTTTTACACATATAAGACTAAACTAAAAATACAGGAGTTAGCTATGAGTAGATGTTATTTTTTGAAAACCGATTATCATGTTGATTTTATTGGAATGCAGGAAACACTTGAAATGATTTTTAATTGTGATTCAGACTCTATCGAGTATCCTGTTGAGTTTCATGAACTTGAACCGTCGGAAGGTGAACGAGAAGTAGCTTGTTTTTATATAAAAGGAGAGTCAGCTCGGGGTGTTCATATAATCAACAAAGAAGGTGAAATTGTTATAAAAATCAATTCACTTTGTAATTATATAGATTATGCACTTGCAAGACAGATTCTGACAATAGAAAGAGACTACTTAAAGACACAAGTTATTGATGAAGATGGTAGGGAAATAATACTCGAAGAATATTTCACAGATGATAATATTCATAGATTGCTGGAAGAAGATGCTCAAGCTGAGACAAATGATTCTGCTGAAGCCGATGAAACGAGTTGTCAGTGTCACGGAGATCATTGGAATTGTATCCTGAAAAGTAAAGAAGAAGAGTTTGCTAAAATATTATCAGATAGCATTGAAAAAGGTTCTCTTTATGCTCAGACAGAAACTGATTATACCCTGAATACTAAGCTTTATGGAAAGGTTGCTATTCTTGAATTTGATGCTGGAGATTCAGCTTCACCAATAACTGTTCGCAACGTTATTGCACAGGATAATGATAATAAACTTTCTCTTGCTTCAGGTTATCCTGTGGTACGCCGAGGAGTGCAGATTCCTCTAAAGATTACAGAAATCAAGGAATGGGAAAATGGACTCGAAGCATGGGTTACAGGAGAACTTGTAGATGAAAGGACAATTACCTTCTTTGATGCAGACTATGCTGTAAATAAAGATAAATACGAAATTGGAAAAACAATGGATTTTATCATAGGTGCATTGGCCTATTTTGCAAAGGAGCCGGAATCAAAAGGTTTTAAATTTGAAGGACAGCAAGCAATTGATTTTAAGGCAAAACTTGGTGAAGAACCTGAATATGATGAAGAGGGCAATGTAAAGCCAGTAGAGTTTTCTACAGAGAGCCTTTGCGCATTTCTTCAAGCCGGGCATGCTCCAGATGATGTTGAATTTATAACTACAGTAAAAGAGGTAAAGTCTATCGAGGCTTTAGGTCATACCTATTGGTCCTTCAATACAATATACCGTGGAGGCGAAGATAACGAGGAAGAGATTCCAACTTTTGTTCTCAAATCTGAAAAAAACAATTCACTTGATGAAGCAAGTCAGATTCAGGGACTACTTTGGCTTACAGGTTATCTAGTCAGAAGCTAAATGGAGTATTTATGGAAAATCAATACAAGCAAAACACTTTACGACACTGGTATCTTGGAGAGTATGAATGGAATGGTGAAAACGTTCTTCTTGCATACGGTCAGTTTTATAATAGACCAGGATTTTATGAGGGAATGAACGGCCATACTTCAATTGTTCAAACTGTAACAATCAATCACGAAGAAAAAGAGTTTGAAATTCAGACCATGAATAATCTGTATCACTGCTCTTTTGATTCCTGCTTTTTTGAAAGACAAGATGATTCCCCATATAAACTTCCAGAATATGAAGCAATAAAAGCTGAGTATTATAAACCTGTTAATACAGAAGGACTTTCTAAAAATGATATGGTTCTTGTTGTCGCAGATTACTGTGATTATTATTTTGAAAAACTGATATATCAAAATCCGGACGGTTCAGAAGGAGACTACTCTGGTTATCCTCATATTGGAATGTTTAAAGATACATTTTTGATAGGTGGAAACCGTATTTATGGTGAAGGAAGAGCACAGAACATCGATATCCGTTATTATGTAAACAACTGGGGGTTTGAGTTCTATTCTCTTGAGACAGGGGAAAGAAATCTTTGGATTGAAAACCGTGGCGATTCAACTTTAGATATTTATGGTTGTGGTTCAGAAATAAAACTTGAGCCTGGAAGAAGAGTGCTTGCATTAAAAAAAGATTAAAGTATTGCTTTAATGTAAATTATTATTTTAAGTGATATTGTTAAAGTGCCGGTTACGTCAGATATAGCCACTGCGGCTTTTTCATTGTTATCAATGAAATTATGCGACAGAGGAGTGCTGCCCTCTACCGACATGCCGTTTAATGTAGAGATGCCTGCTGCGGGGTCGGACAATCCTTAATAGTCTATTTTTACCACACCTATCGAAAAAATAGTAAAAATCTTACTTTGTGGTATAATAAATTATTATGGAATTTGAACAACCCTTTGAAATAAAGTTAAAAGCCTATAAACGTAAAAAAGCAGAATATGAAATGCTTGAAGAAGCTGAAATTGAAGACGAAGTTTTCAGGAAGGAAACTGTTCAAGAAATCATTGAGGCTTTTAAAGCCAAATTATCAGCTACACCGATTAATAATTTTTCTGATCCAAGGATGCTGGATGTTGCTGACCTAGAAGCAAGTTACGGCAAAAGTAAAGTTGATAAATATAAAGAACAAGCCATAAAAAAGCTTGATGCCGAAAAGAAGAAGCTGGATAAGGCTTTGTTAGATTACTTAAATCAACCAGAAGAAAGACTTTGCGATTTTATGGTAAAAAAACAAAATGAACTTAATAGACATGGGTCTGAAATGTATAAACCGGTTCTTATGACAAAGCAAACCTATTCAAAACTGATTAGTAATCAGATAGCGAACCCTTCCTTTGAATCTTGTGTTCAGCTCATGTTCACTTATAAAAGTGATATGGACGAAGCAAATAGAATACTTCGACTTGTCGGTAAGGCTTTTTCTGATAGCGAGTATCACCGGACTGTAAAATACTTTATAGAGAATAAAGAATATAGTATTGATGTGCTTAACGAAACATTAATGAAGCTAAATTTAAAAGCAATTGGTTGTAAATAAAAAGTCCCTTCAGAAGAGACCTATTATATTGGAATCTGACATACACTTACTTTGAAACATCAATTGGAGGTAAGTGCTATGAAAGCTTATATTGAAAAAGGGAAGGTTGTAAATCATCCAGTTATTAGCCTTGAAAAAACTGGAAACCAAATAAAACAGTTACGTGTAGAAAAAGGAATGTCGGTTCAAAAGCTGGCTAACCTTATGGAGTTTGAAGCTGTGCAGGCAGTGTATAATTGGCAGTCTGGCAAAACGCTACCTTCTCTGGAAAACCTAAAGTTGCTAAGTGAGCTGTTTGAAAAGCCTATGGAAGAAATTTTAATATTTGAGTAATACCATGGAAAACGAAGAACTAGAAAAAGACAAACACACCATTGATGAATTATTTCAGCGTAGCATGCAATTTAAGAGCTCTAAAGAGTACTGGAGCTTCTTTAATTTCATTGGAAAAATTATTCATTATTCTCATTACAATGCAATGCTGATTTATATGCAGGATCCAACAGTCCGTTACTTTGGAACCCCTGGCTATTGGAAGAAAACCTTTGATAGGACCGTAAACGAAGGGGCTAAACCTTATGTAATTATTGTTCCCTTTGGACCAGCAGCCCTTGCCTATAATCTTTATGAAACCTCCGGAGAATTAACTCCAGATGAATTTCTAAAAAGAGGATTTAGGGGAGAGCTTTTTCAAATAACAGGTGATCTTCCAAAAGAGTTATATACTGAAATTAAAAAAGGCTTGTTAGAATATAAAATCTATGTTGATGAAGTTCCTATGCCCTTTAATCAAAATGGGTTAACAGATGATTACAGCAATGGTACGATCCGAATAAAGATTTCAAACAGAGCAACTCCAGCACAAGCCTTTGCTACCTTAATTCATGAGCTTGCTCATAATTTTCTCGGCCACATGGGTAATAAAACACTTATAAAAGAGACAATCATAAAGGCTGGAAAGAATAAAGGCGAACGAAAAATTGAAACCATTCAAATAGAAGGTAGAACTGTTGGGCATGATATTCGAGAAATAGAAGCAGAAACTGTCAGCTATGTAATCTGTTCTCGCTGGAATCTGGAACAGGCTGCAGAAAAATACATAAGCCCACATATCTCCGAAGAGAACAGAAAAAAAATCAGCCCGGAAACTATAATCCGCGTTGCAGATAGAATTGAAGATTGTTTTCTAAAACGCTTCAAATAAACTTATCTAAACAACAATACGTCGAGTCAAGGCACGCTCACGCTTAAAGCCTTGACTTCGCCGTTTTGGGGGTTTTGTAATACCCCCTCAATCAACAATACGCCCCTTAGAATTGTTGTTCTAAGGGGCGTGTTTTTTTAATCGTAAACGTCAATTGACGGTTACTTCTTTTGATTCATGTTTTTATGAAAGGCAAGATGATTCTCCTCATATTGGAACGTTTACTGATACGTATCTTATAGATGGAAATCGACACTTCGGAGACGGATGTTCAGAAGATATCGATATTCGTTATTACGTTAATAGAGGTGGTTTTGAGTTTTATTCTCTTGATACAGGTGGAAGAAATCTTTGGATTGAAAACCGTGGCGATTCAACCTTGGATATTTATGGTTGTGGTTCACCAATAGAACTAAAACCTGGAAAAAGGGTTCTTGCATTAAAGAAGGATTAAAGTATTGCTTTAATGTAAATTATTAATTTAAGTGATATTGTTAAAGTGCCGGTTACGTCAGAGATAGCCACTGCGGCTTTTTCGCACTAAAATTTCCGTGATTATCGTCTTTCCCGAAAATATAATCAGATATAGAGAAGCAGGATGATAAAAATGAATGGAAATGAAATTACGCAAGAAATCAAAGCAAAACTTTCTCAAATTGAACAGCGCGAAAACATCCGTATTTTATATGCCTGTGAAAGTGGTTCCCGTGCATGGGGATTTGCAAGCCCTGATTCTGATTATGATGTAAGGTTCATTTATGTGCGTCCTAAAGAATTTTACTTAAAACTTGAAAATACCCGCGATACTCTGGAATGTGAATTAAATGAAATTTATGATATCTCTGGTTGGGATCTGAAGAAAATGTTAAGGCTTTTAAATAGATCAAATCCTTCTATTTTTGAATGGGCAGCTTCGCCATTAGTATATAAAACGACTAAAGAATGGAATTATGTAGAGCAAATTTTGAAAAATCACTTTTCTGAGACAAAGGCCTTATATCATTACAATTCAATTACCAAAAATAATATCAGAAGATATTTTAATGATAAGATTGAGGTTAGGTATAAGCCATACCTTTATAATTTGAGGCAATGTTTGTCTTGTGAATGGATTTTGGACAGGAAAAGTCCTCCGCCAATCGTGTTTAATATTTTAAAAGAACATTATCTTCCAGAAGAAATTAAGAATTCTGTAAATAATCTGCTTGAACTAAAAAAGAGCATGAAAGAAAAGGAAACAGGTCCAAGAATTACGGAAATAGATTCATATATAGATTCTGTTGTGTCTAAAGTTGAAAAATATTTAGAAAAGCCTGCAGAAAAAAAGCTTTCAGAATGGGATGAATTGAATAGAATGTTTTTGAAAATGGTGTCGTTCTATGACACTCCTCCTGTGCTATAATAGACTTAAACTGGAGGTAATATGGCGTATAAAGAATTAATCAAAAATTATTCGAAAATCCGTAATTATCTCAAAGAATTTTTTGTTTATGGCTTTAATTCACGTGGAAATGTCGGCCGTAAATCTGACCGTTCTTACGATGATGAAAAACGCCGCATTTCCAGCTGGCTTGGAGACTATGTAGAAGAAGACCATGGACCAGATGGAAAGACAACAGCCCTAAGTATTGATGTTCGTAATGTAGGATTTAATCCTCTATATCGTGCCTGGAAATCTGCAAGTTTTACAGACAAAGATATTACTCTCCATTTTATCTTAATGGATTTGCTTAAGGATAAGGAAAAGCTTTCTCTATCAGAAATTATTTCTCTTATTGATGAAGAATATCTTTCTAACTTCCCAAAACCTTTGGCATTTGATGAATCTACAATCCGAAAGAAACTTGCTGAGTATGAAGAAGAAGAAGGAATAATCGAAATTTCCAAAGAAGGGAATAAATCAGTTTATTCCTTGACGGATAATATAAATCTTATAAAACAGTATCAGTCAGCTCTTCAAAATGCGCTGGATTTTGCTTCAGAGATTCTTCCAGTCGGTATTATTGGTTCAACTTTACTGGATAAAATGGAAGACCATGAAAACAGTTTTGCTTTCAAACATCATTATATTACTCAATCTATGGATTGTGAAATTATGGTGCTGTTGTTTGAAGCTATGAAACAAAAGTGCTGGGTACAGATTCTTAGTTATAATGACCGTAAAAATAAAAAAGAAAACTCACGAGGCACACAGTCAAAAGTGATTCCTCTTAAAATATTGTCTTCAAGTCAGACTGGAAGACAGTATCTGGTTTGTCACGTTTTAAAACAAAAGAAATTAAAATCCTTCCGCCTTGATAATATTCTTGAAGCCAAAATACTTGATGTTTGTAATGACTATGACACTGTGCACAAGAGATATAAAGAAGCTGAAAAATATCGCTGGGGAGCTAGTTTTGGCAATTTCAAAGAAACTGAAACTATTGAGTTTATCCTTAAGTTCCGTGATGATGAGGAACATATTTATCAGCGTTTAATTCGTGAAAAAAGATGTGGTTCTGTTGAAAGAATTTCCAATAATGAAGCCAGATATTATGCAGAAGTTTGGGACGTACATGAAATGCTCCCTTGGGTACGTACTTTTATTATGCGCATAACAGAACTTCATATATCAAATAAAGAACTTGAAGAACATTTCTGGAATGATGTTCGTGAGATGAAGAATCAATACAAGGAAATGCTTTATGATTTTTAATGAAATATATGGAACTTATTATAATACAATGGCTCAAATCATAAGAAAGGCGTTGACCGGTAAATTGACTCAAGACGGTCTATTTTCCTGTATTATGGAAAATGCTTATTCTGAAAGTGTGGTGCCGATTACAGATTCAATAGACAAAGAAAAATGGCAGTTATTGAAATTTGAACGTGAAAAAAATCTATATTCGTCAGTTATAAAGCATATACCCGAAATGCCTTTGACTAAGCTTCAACTCCAGTATCTTAAAGCTATTCTTAATGATAAACGGCTCGGCCTTTTTGACCTCGATTTTGAATACCTTGAAAAGCAGCTTGCAGATGTAGAACCTCTTTGGAACCCGGAAGACTATGAAGTTTTTGATAAATATCAGGATGGGGATAATTTTGATGATGCATCTTATAAAAAGCGTTTTCGCATGATTCTTGAAGCAAAACAAAAACAGCTCACTTTGGATTTTACTCTCAAAAACCGACATGGAAAAGAATACAGGGTAGCTGGAATACCGGAAAAAATTGAATACTCAGAAAAGGATGATAAATTTCGTGTGCTCCTTGCAGGAAGAACAGAAGCTCATACTATAAATCTTGGACGGATTATTGCACTACGTTTTGTCGAAAACTCTCAGAAACAATCATGCTATGATTCTGGAGAGTTCAATACGGATACTATTGTTCTTGAACTCAAGGATGAACGAAATGCATTGGAGCGAGTAAGTATGCATTTTGCAAATCTAAAAAAGCGTACGACAAAAATTGATGAAAACAAATATAGAATGGAACTTGAATTCAGTCGCGATGATGAAACAGAAATGGTAATCCGCCTTCTACAGTTTGGTCCTGTTATTAAAGTGCTGGAACCAAATTACATTGTAGGTGAAATTGTTAAGAGACTCAGCATGCAGTTGAGATTAATTCAATAGAAGAATTGTGCTTGAACTCTCTGCCATAACTTACCTCATCAGAATTCTGAAAAAAAATCTATTTTTCCATTGCCATCCTTACTGTCTCAACAGGAAGGAAGAAAGAAAGCTCTTTATCATTGAACTTAATAAAACCATAATGTTCGTAAAAACTCTTTGAAGTTTCCTTTGCATCAACTATTATAAAATATAATCCAGTAATCTCTGACACATGGACTATCTTTATAAAGGCTTGGGTAAGTAACCACTTTCCAATTCCCTTTCCCTGTAAATCTTTTCCGACTGCAAGACGTGCAATTCGTAAAGAGGGAATAGGATACTTAGGCAATTTACCTCTGTATTCATCAGGAATTTCTTCATAAACTATTTGAGCTGTAGCAAGTGTGAAATATCCGACAACTTCTTCATTTTCATCAAACGCAACAAAAGTTCTTCCAATTCCCAATGTATCATTTTTCAATGAATAACGTGAAAGAAATTCATTTAAAACTTCTGTTCCACAGTCAAACTTTTTAAGTTTTGATTTTGGAACATCTTTTATCGAAACTAATTTAAAACTCATCTGAACAAACCTTTTAATGCTTCATTTGGCTCTGGTGGATTTTCCAAAGCGGCCATTACAAGGTCTCTGTCTCGATTTGAAAGTACAAGAGTTTCGTTTTCTGCCAGATCAATTTGAGCCTGCTTCAGAGATGATGTAAGGACATATGAAGAAAGTGAAACGTGTTTAAGTTCAGCGGCACGTTCAAGAAGAGTCTTCTGATTTGAGTTTGCACGGAAGTCAATTCTTTCGTCTTTTAATGCTACTGCCATAGCGATTTTATCCTCCTTGGAGAAAATTGCTAAACGAGTTTGTCACAGGCTTTAAGATAGCCAAAGGCGTACGTGCCTTGACGAACTCGTATAGGGTTCCCTCCATTTCTAATATAACATAATGTATGTAAATTGTACACACAAAAATTTCAATCCCATTTTCGCAATAAATTTTCCGTGATAATTGAATTTGACTCTGCTATAGTAAAGCCATAAACGGAGGATGCTTATGCAGGAAGTAACTGGAAAATATAACTCAGCAAAAGTTTATACTGATGTAGTTGATGAAAAATCATTGCAGCAAATTAAGACTCTCTGTGACCAGGAATTTACTTCTGGAGCTAAGATTCGCCTTATGCCTGATGTTCATGCAGGAGCTGGTTGTACAATCGGAACCACAATGACCATCAAAGATAAGATTGTCCCTAATCTTGTAGGTGTTGATATCGGATGTGGAATGGAAACTTTGTGTATCAAAGCTGATTCTGAAGTGAGTCAGAATTTCAATGGTGCAGAACTGGATAAAATTATTCGAAAGAATATTCCTTCTGGATTCAGTATCAGAAAGTTTCCACATGCTTTTGTTGAACAGGTTGAATGGGACAATATCAAAGGTCATTACAACAAAAAGAGAGCCTGGTTAAGTCTTGGAACTCTTGGTGGTGGAAACCACTTTATTGAAGCCGATCGTGATGATGAAGGCAATTTGTATATTGTAGTCCATTCTGGCAGCCGACATGCCGGACTTGAAATAGCTGATTACTATCAGGAACAGGCCTGGAGACAGATAAATGGAAACTGCGATGCAGACTATAGGCGCCTGATTGACCAGTTGAAATCTGAAGGTAGAGAGAATGAAATTCAGGATAAACTTGCTGAATTAAAAGCTCAGGTATCTACAGATATTCCAAAAGATCTGGCTTATGTGAGTGGTCAGCTGTTTGATGACTACATTAATGATATGAGGATTATGCAGCATTTTGCAATGCTCAACCGAAAGGCAATGATTCAATCAATTTCTATCGGGCTTCATATTAAGGAATCGGACATCATAGAACAGTTTACAACGATTCATAACTACATCGATACTGAGAATATGATTCTGCGCAAAGGTTCAGTTAGTGCTCAGAAAGGTGAAAAGCTTTTGATTCCAATCAACATGAGGGATGGTTCTCTTATCTGCATTGGAAAGGGAAATGAAGACTGGAACTGTTCTGCTCCTCATGGTGCAGGTCGTGTTATGAGTCGTAATAAAGCCAAGAAAGAGTTAAGCCTTGAAGAGTTTAAGGCTGAGATGAGTGGAATCTGGTCGTCTACAGTTAATCTAGACACGATTGATGAAGCTCCGATGGCTTATAAAACTATGGATGATATTGTAGCCAATATTGATCCGACTGCTGATATCGTGAATGTTATAAAACCAATTTATAACTTCAAGGCAGCGGAGTAGGATTGATTTAATTTGGTGATGTTGACCCAGACATAAAAAAAACGATGCGTGCTGCCAGTAGATATCGCATACGCACGTAGTCTGGCCGCTATCCGGGAGGACCGAGAAAGCTCCCCGTTTTGCAGAGGACGAAAGATTATCTGTTTATAAAGGCACATACAGCAATATACACCATGTGTCATGGGTTCAATCCCCATATCTCACTAATAATGAGATTAGCTCAGTTGGTAGAGCAATGGCCCGAAGGGGGTACTGAGTGCCTTGTTTTGGCAGTTAGATACATACAGCAACTATGTTATTTCCGCCAACTATAAACGCTTATTGGAAACAGCAATGTATCTTGTGTCTGCAGACAGCTATCCATTAGCCCTGTCTCAGAGCTGCCAATTTTTTTGAATGATAAAAGGAACGTTGTTCCAAGGAGATAAACATGAACGCATTACAGGCAATGAAAATGAAATTGAACGTGGCTCGTACCGAGAATGGTGATTTGGCTTATAAGTCTACAGGTTCTGCTTGTCTGGATTTCTTTTCTTTGTGCGGTGGTATGAGAAGAAACCTTGAAGATTTGGACAAGCTTTTTGCTAAAGCCTACGCAGAGAATCCTGTAGTTGCAATCAAGATTCTTTTTTACATGCGTAACATTCGTGGTGGACTTGGAGAGCGCAACAGTTTCCGCGTACTTTTGAAGGAACTTGCTAAATTCTATCCGGAGATGGCAAAACAGATTGTTTATGCTGTTCCTGAATATGGACGTTGGGATGACCTTCTTGTTCTGCTTGATACACCTGTAAAGGATGATGCAATCGTTCTTATAAAGAGTCAGATTGAAAAGGATAAGAAAGCAATGGAGAAGGGCGGAGAAGTAAGTCTTCTTGGAAAGTGGCTTCCTTCTATCAACACTTCTTCTAAGGAAAGTGTTGCCCGTGCAAAGATTGTAATGGGAGCTCTTGGAATGAAGGCTGTTGAATATCGTAAGTTGTGTTCTGCACTTCGTAAGGAAATCAAGATTCTTGAAGATAACCTTCGTAGAAAAGATTACACCTTTGATTATTCAAAGCAGCCAAGCCAGGCAATGCTTCGCTACAAGAAGGCCTTTATGCGTAACGATGAGGAACGCTATAAGAGCTTCTTGAACAAGGTAGTTGAACAGGCAGAAAAGCTTGCTCGTGGTGAAGAGATTCCTGAAGAGGAAAGGGTAAAGCTCAATACTAAGACTCTTTATCCTTATCAGATTGTTGGCCCGTTTATGAAATATGGAATCAATCAAATGGATGAAGGCCAGGTGTTGTCTCTTGAAGCAAGCTGGAAGGCATTAGACCGTGGAAGCTTTGATTCAAAGACTATCGTTGTTCGTGATGGCTCAGGTTCTATGTATCGAGGCGACGGTGAATCGGCACCAATCAGTATTGCAACATCATTAGCTTTGTTTTTTGCAGAGCAGCTTACTGGACCATATAAGAATAGTTTCATCACTTTTAGTGAGAATCCGCAACTTATTCAGATTCCAGAAAACTGTGACACTCTAAAAAAGAAACTGAATTATATTCATAAATTTGCTGAGGTGGCAAATACAGATATCGGTAAGGTTTACCGCCTTATCCTTGATGTAGCAAAGAGCGGAAATGTTCCAAAGGAAGAAATGATTGAGCGAGTTTTGATTATTTCTGACATGGAATTTGATTTTTGTGCTAAGGGCATTTCTACATTCGAGTACTGGAAATCTGAGTTTGAAGCAGCCGGTTATGAACTTCCGGAAATTGTATTCTGGAACGTAGTGGCCCGCAATACTCACCTTCCTGTTACAATGAACGAGAAGGGGGTAAAACTCGTTAGCGGTGCATCAGCAAACATCTTTGCAGATGTAGTAAGCGGCGACCTCAAGGTTGTAACTCCGTATGAGTTCATGCTTCAGATGCTTGAACCCTATGCCGAGTTTGAAAAAATAGTAGCATAATTTAAAGATACTTACAGCAAGCAACGCTGAAGAAGCAACAGTCTTGTAAACTGAGGTAATGGATGTATCTTGTAAATAAAAGGCACATGCAGCAGAAAATGCGAACTCATGACAGAGTAGCGCCTGCGGGGGTATCCCGCTCCTGTCTATAGATTTGAAAAAGTTTGATGGAGGCTTAACTTTCAAATCTGACCAAAAAGCCCGGTGCCTTGTGGCCTTCTTCAGCTAACAACTGAAGAAGGCTTTTTTTGTTAGTGTCTCTCTATAACACTACTGTATGGAAATGACTTTATATCACGTGGATGACAAAGATTTGACTTACACAGTGTTTCCTATTTTGATTAACTTTCTTCTATATATATAGATTATTTTAAGTACAGTATTAAGTGTATTTGCAAAAGGCTAATTCTCAAACAGCTATAAAGTTAGTTTCGATAAAACATTTGAGCAGGGAGAGGTTAGAGCAAAGCTGACGGATAAGGATAAGTATTATCAGAAACACTTTACCGCAATAATGCCTACATATTGGCAAATATAAAGAAAATTGCCAATATGTGGTAGTGTAAAATAAGGATTTGATAATATGTTGAATTGTTTAGTAGTAGCTTTAGGCGGTGGAATCGGAGCCTGCCTCAGATATATGCTAGGTTTGATTCCCCTCAAAGAACCGTTTACCTTTCCGTTAAAAACTCTGGTGATAAATCTTCTTGGCTGTTTTGTTATCGGACTGATTGTGGCACTTGCTGTAAAGAATAATTCGCTTTCACCAAAGACAGTGCTCTTTATAAAAACCGGCTTGTGCGGAGGATTTACAACTTTCTCGACCTTTGCATTAGAAACAGAGACTCTCATTAAGACGGGACATATCGGACTTGCAGTTTTATATGTTGCACTGAGTGTGGTTGTAGGAGTAGGGCTGGCCTTTGCAGGGCAAGTGATTGTAGGGAAATAGGATGAAAATAAGAAGATATCTGATTGCTGCTTTGTCTTTTTTAATCATCTCATGTAATAATGGAACTGATGATAAAACGTCTTTTACAGAAATCGATGCGCCTGATGAAATATCAGAACGTGCCTATAGCTTTGCAGAATTATATGAACAGTCAGATACAGAATATCATTTGGGAGGACAGGACCCGGTTCGTGCAATTCAGATAGACTGTTCCGGTCTGATAATCATGTGCTACAAATATGCTCTGGTAGATACAAAGTACCAGCTTCTGGTTTCTGATATGTCTGCAAATTACATGTATACGAATGCATCAACTCACATTGATAAGGCAGATTTGAAGAAAGGAAATCTTATTTTCATGGGAGAAGCTGGTAGTAATTTAGTAAC
>JAEEGH010004550.1_pt1 | contig 35501 bp, 29 predicted proteins | sample 9134181 | NCBI WGS metagenome assembly JAEEGH01 (sample SAMN16246544, study PRJNA631951) | gut metagenome | biome: gut microbiome; feature: rumen; material: DP-attached | host: Bos | place: Iran: Karaj | collected 2018-10
GATTGCGGCGATAAGGGCAAAAAATAAAGCGACGACTTTCGCAAGCGATCGCTCCATATCTTCAATAGGTATTAGCATTCTAAGGTAAAAAGATTGTTTTCAGGATAACGGGTGCAAAGTTATAGGTTATTTTTGGAACACGCAAACTTTTTCGCTATTTTTTTTAGACGAAAACGTCTGTGCGCCCGCACAACCGATAAATTTATAAAACGTTAACAAAAAAATGTGTGCAAACGTTTGATTTGCCCCCTAAATCGTCATCTCTCCACGTATGGATTGTTGCATGAGTTGTCTGACCGTTTCCGGAGCATCCGGATAGTGTGACTGCAGGAACATCAGTTTGGTGACTGCACTCTCCACCGTCATGTCTCTTCCGCTGATGACACCAGCCTCTTGAAGATGATAGCCGCAGTCATATCTCGACATCTCTACAGCTCCTTGCAGACATTGGCTGATGTTGACGATGACCTTACCATTTGCTGTTCCTTCTTTCAGGGCACGCAGCAGCCACGTTGATTGTGGCGCATTACCGCTGCCGAATGTGCGCATGACGATGGCCTTTAGGTTCGGGGTGTGGATGATATGTCGGATAAGATCTTCACGGATACCAGGAAACAGTGAGAAAATAATCACGTTATTATCCAAACGATAATGCGGAATCATCGGCTGCTCCCATTGCGGTTTCAAAATCCGTTCGCGATGATAGGTGATGTTCACGCCAGCATCCACCAGGTGGGGGTAGTTGAATGATTCAAAGGCATTAAACTCTTCTGCACTCTGTTTTGTGGTGCGATTGCCTCGTAGCAAATGGGAGTTAAAGTAAATACCCACTTCTGGTACCATGGCATGACCTTGGTCATCGCAAGCCGCAGCTATCTCAATGGAAGAAATGAGATTCTCCTTACCGTCAGTCCGGAGCTGTCCGATAGGTAATTGCGATCCGGTAAAAATGACAGGCTTCGTCAGGTTCTCTAACATATAGGAGAGGGCTGAGGCGGTATAAGCCATTGTATCGGTGCCGTGAAGAACCACAAAGCCGTCATAGTCGTCATAATGGTCGGCAATACAATGCGAGATATCAGTCCATCGGGCAGGTGTCATGTCGCTGGAATCGATGGGCGGATTAAACTGGAAAGTCTCGATAATCGTGTCGAATTGTTTCAGTTCAGGCACATTATAAAGAAGGTGTTCGAAATCGAAGGGCTCTAGAGCACCCGTCTGCGGATTCCGGTTCATTCCGATGGTGCCACCCGTGTAAATGAGAAGGACTTTTCGCTGCATAGAAAACGTTTACGTTTATTTTTGCTGCAAAGTTAATTCATTTATGTGAGATTATTGCTATCTTTGCAGAAAATTTTAAATACAACTTAAAAACAAGTCATATTTATGAAAGCTTTCAACGACAAGAATTTCGTCCTGGAGACCGAGATTGCTCAGGATTTGTATCACAACTATGCGGCAAAGATGCCGATTATCGATTATCATTGTCATCTGATACCAGAGATGGTAGCTAATGACCACCGTTTCAAGAGCATCACAGAACTTTGGCTGGGTGGCGACCACTATAAGTGGCGTGCTATGCGTACCAACGGTATCGATGAGAAGTATTGTACTGGTAAGGATACCAGCGATTGGGAGAAGTTTGAGAAATGGGCAGAGACCGTACCCTATACCCTTCGCAATCCTCTTTATCACTGGACTCATCTGGAGCTGAAGACCGCCTTTGGTATTGAGAAACTGCTCTCACCCAAGACTGCCCGAGAGATCTTTGACGAGTGTAATGAAAAACTGCAGCAGCCAGAGTTCTCTGCCCGTGGTCTGATGCGTCACTATAATGTGGAATGTGTCTGCACTACTGATGATCCTGTAGACGATCTGCACAACCACATTGAGTATGCCAAGCACAAGGCCGACAATGATCCGATGATGATTCCCGCCTGGCGTCCTGATAAGGCCATGAACATCGAGAAGCCTGAGTTTGCACAATATGTAGATCAGCTGGCACATGTCAGCGGTGTGGAGATTCGTAAGTTCGCTGATATGGTTGATGCGCTCCAGAAGCGTCATGACTTCTTTGCTGCTAATGGTTGCAAACTCTCTGATCACGGTATTGAGGAATTCTATGATGAGGAGTATACCGATTCTCAGATCGAGACCATCTTCGAGAAGGCCCTGCGTGGTCAGCAACTCAGCAGCTTCGAGGTACGTCAGTACAAGAATTGCTTCCTTACTGTGATGGCAGAAATGGATGCCGATGCCGATTGGACTCAGCAGTTCCACTATGGTGCCATCCGTGATAACAATACGGCTATGTACAACCAGCTTGGTCCTGATACAGGCTTCGACAGCATCGGTGAGTTCAATACCGCCAAGGCTATGTCTAAGTTCCTCAATAATCTCAATATGAAGGGCAAACTCACGCGTACCATATTATATACGTTGAATCCTTGCGCCAACGAAGTTATTGCCACTATGCTGGGTAACTTCCAGGGTGGTGAGCCCGGAAAGATCCAATTTGGTTCCGGTTGGTGGTTCAACGATCAGATGGATGGTATGGTCAAGCAGATGAATGCTCTTTCAGTACTTGGTCTGCTGAGCCGTTTCGTTGGTATGCTCACTGACAGCCGTTCGTTCCTGAGCTATCCGCGTCACGAGTACTTCCGTCGTATCCTCTGCAATTTGCTCGGCAACGATGTTGAGAAGGGCTTGCTGCCTGACGATCGCGAACTGCTGGGTAAGATGGTTGAGGACATTAGCTATAACAATGCCCGCCGTTACTTCAAGTTCTACTAATATTATACGGTAAACCTGATATAAGTACGATCGTCGAAGGAACGATTGCCGGGTGTGAAGCCTTTCGTGGCTTTGAAGTCACCAATGTTGAGGGGGTCCGTCTCGCGCTGATGGCGCAGACGGGCCTCCGACTCTTCAAGAGTGGGGCAGAGGAAGGGATAACCGTCGCTGGCAAAGACAATCTCCCAAGGACGGAAGTCGAGTGTAAGCACAGGCACCAGTTGTTCCGGAATAGGAAAACCGTCAACTACGGAATAGGTGATATTTTGGTTTTTCATCTCTTGTAGCATGTGTGGAATGATAGCTGCGCGTGCCTCATCGTTGGTAAGGATGTCCTCCTGGGTCTTGCCTGTTGCCAACAACTCTTTTACTTTTTCTGCGCGCATTTCAGCTAAGGTTTGCTCGTAAGGTTTGGGATTTTCCAATAGTTCGCCATTCAACAGACAAAGACAGTCGCCAATCATCCAGATTTCACGACGCAGACGGGAGAAAAGCACCACAGAGGCGGTCATGCGTTCTTCAGGATGTGTCGCCAGTTCCTCCATTCGCTTTTTGGCATAATGCTTATTAATGGCGCGGGTGATACCCATACAAAACTGATGGCATGAAATATCGGCTGGCATCTTACGAATATAACGTGAGATGATCTTCATGGCATAACGACCATTACTCATCATAAAGGAGTAACGGTGAGTGGCTTTCGAGGTAGATCCGTCGATAACGGCGATAAAGTCACTTGTGACGACGAGTCCGTCCTCGCTTTTCTTTTCTGGGTTCTTCGCTATGAGGCTTTGCTCGATGATTTGCATGGGTATTGGGTGATGAGAATTGGGTATTGGATGTTGGGTGATAGGTGTTGGTGTATAGTTTGGAGATAAGATCTGCTCTTCCGATGCGACGGAGACTTTGTTCGATGCCGCGACGTTCCTCAGGCTTATACCAGAAGAAATACTGACGCTGGGCAAGTTTTTCGCGTTGACTCTTGGCAGAGAAGAAAGGTTCGAGCGTATAGGGGTCATAACCGGTGTACCAAGTCTCAGTGGCAACGGTCATAGGGGTTGGTGTGAAGTCCTGTACCTGTTCAAGGTGAAAATCCAACTGTTTGGTAATAACGGCCAATTCTGCCATATCCTCTTCCAGGCATCCGGGATGCGAGGAAATGAAGTAGGGGATGATTTGTTGGTGCAGGTTCTCCTCACGGTTGATGCGGTCGAAGATGCGCTTAAACTCATAGAACTGTTGGAATGAGGGCTTGCGCATCAGTTTCAGTACACGATCGCTGGTATGCTCAGGTGCCACTTTCAGACGTCCGCTCACATGTTTGCAAATCAGTTCACGTGTATATTCCATTGCTGCCTGATTGCTGGCTTCATCCTTACTACGATGCAGCAGCAAGTCGTAGCGCACACCGCTTCCGATGAAACTCTTCTTGATACCTTTAACGGCATCGACGGCATGATAGATATCCAACAGCTTCTGGTGGTTGGTGTCGAGGTTAGGACAAATCTGCGGATGGATGCAACTGGGGCGCTTGCATTTCTCGCAGGCATTAAGGTTCTTGCCATGCATGCCGTACATATTGGCCGATGGACCACCAAGGTCTGAGAGATATCCCTTAAAATCAGGCATCTCAACCACCTGCTTCACCTCTTTTAGAATGCTCTCCTTCGAACGGCAGGAGATGAACTTTCCCTGATGGGCAGAAATGGTACAGAAAGCACACCCTCCAAAACAACCTCGATGAATATTAACGCTATGCTTGATCATATCGTAGGCCGGAATGCGTTTGCCTTTGTATTTGGGATGAGGCTGACGCGTATAGGGCAGATCGAAGGAGGCATCGAGTTCCTCAGTGGTCATTGGAGGATAGGGGGGATTGATGACAACATAACGACCATCGACGCCCTGCAACAAACGGGAGGCGTGCATCATGTTTGATTGTTCCTCGACATAGCGGAAATTTTCAGCCTGCTTGCGCTTGTCTTTCAGACACTGTTCATGAGAATGCAACACGATATCGTCTTCTCGGATGCCACCTGGGATTTCCTCTTTCCGTGCGAGATAGACCGTCTGCGGAATGTCGCGAGGGAGAATAGGATTCTCTGAGAGTTGGCTGGCGAGTTCGAGGGTGGGCTTCTCGCCCATACCGTAGGTAATCATATCAGCCCCGGAATCACAAAGGATACATTTGCGTAGGCAGTCCTGCCAATAGTCGTAATGTGTGACACGACGCAGAGAGGCCTCGATGCCACCGAGTATCACTGGGACATCAGGATAGAGTTGCTTGAGAATTTTGGTATAGACAATCGTGGGATATTCAGGACGGAGGTCATGCCGACCATCAGGACTATAAGCATCTTCGGAGCGCAGACGACGGTTGGCGGTGTATTTATTCACCATCGAATCCATACAGCCCGGAGCAACCCCAAAGAAGAGTCGTGGACGTCCTAGCTTTTTGAAATCACGGAAGTCACCGTGCCAGTCTGGCTGTGGGACAATCGCCACACGATAGCTAGCCGCCTCGAGCGTGCGTCCGATAACGGCTGCGCCAAAAGAAGGATGGTCCACATAGGCATCAGCAGAGAATAGGATCACATCGAGTTCATCCCATCCTCTGAGTTCCAACTCCTTCTTCGTCGTTGGCAGAAAGTCTGTCAGCCTATATTCCACTATTCACTATTCACTAATTAAACGGTGTTCCTTGGATAGCACGGGTTGTGGCTCCTAAATTATCATTGCCCTGATTTTTCCAGTTGATATAGAGAATTACCAACTGCTGCAGTCCAAAGGCCTTCATGTTAGGATGATAGATTACATCAAGACAGAGATCCAGCAGTGCCTTATCCTTACCAGCCTGGCTTTCAAGCATAGAGCGGATGTTTAATTTCAACTTCTCAAGCACTTGCTCGTCTACATACCCGTTGGAATCGATCAGGTCTCTAAAAAACTGATACTTCTCAATCGTCTCAAGATGCTCTTCCTTGACCTCAATACTTCTTGTACCAGAAGAATTCGCTTGTATTTTCATATTTTTACTGTTTGAAGTTATTAATTATTGTAATAGAAATGCTAATATTCCTCGCATCAATACGTCCTGCATCTGCTTCGATTTGATACATTCAAAGGGGAAGCCGATGGTCAGTGCACGATAGTCGTTACCATTATAGGCCACACAAGCACTCTGAAGATTGCTGTAGGCCATAGCAGGATAGGCTGGTTCAACGGGCAGCAGCACATCAGGATGCTGGGCAGCGTAATGCTCGCTGTTAGGCTGACGATAGAAGGTGAAGGTGGTTCCCAGTCCTTGGATACTATCACGCTCCAGATAATCACTTTGCGTGCCACCATAGTCACACTTCAACAGATTGGCCAGAAATTTCTTGTCTTGTTCCGATGTCATGTCTCTTCCGATATAAGCCCCACTCACGAGGAGGGCACCGCCCTGCGTCGTATGGGCCATGAGATGTGGGCGAAGTGCCTTCGGGAAAGTCTGATACTTAATGAGTGAATAACCATCGTTACACTCCAGTCCCAAGATCAGGTCTACTAATGCGTAGCCCTCCATTGTCATCTTGCCATTCTCGATGGCTTTCGACGAACAACTGGCGATGCTATAACGACGGGCAGAAGCGATCGCACTTGCATGGGTGCGGATATAATCAAAGTCGTTGCCAGCAATAAACTGTCCTGCTAAGGAGTCGTTAGTGAAACCAAGTCCTTTGGATGTCTCCTTACCCATCTGCGAACGGTCGAAACTCGTCTGAAAACCTCGCCATCCTGCCGTCAGTCCGTAGCTTACGCCAATATCTTCATTAAGGTCGAAACCCTGTTCCGAGACATTGTCGCGCACTTTTGGTGAAGCAAGACGATGGAAACCGTTTACCACGAGCACCTGCTTCTGGGCTGTGGGATTATAGAGCGCTGAAACTACCTCGCTGGGAAAACTCTCACCGCCAGCATTGACAGCAGAGATGCGGAAGGAGTAGAGCTTGTCTGGATCGAGATGAACCACGGTACTCGTCTTATCGCTGTTCAGGAAGACACCATTATCAAACCCCTCATTGTCTTTAGCTGTATAGAGCACATAGCAGGTCGGGACCGCTGTAGGTTCATAAGGATCCTCTGTTGCTGTCCAGCTGATTTTTGCCTCGCCTTTATCGTTCAGGGTAACCGATACGTTGTCGGGTGCCAGCGGTTGGACGACATAGTCCGTATGATGCATGCGTGCCGTATAGCGTAATAAAGTCTTGTAGATACTACGCGCCAGGTCGAAACGGAAGTTGGGATCCTGAGCCATTCTCATGTCGGCGAAGTTCTGATGCGAAAGGGTCTCGATGATGGCGCTGGGCACTTCCGGCATACGACATTCGGAATAGTTGCGGTCGTAGAGTTCACGCGTCTGCCATTTGCCGTATTTGCGACGAATATCATAGGGAATATTCACGAGCAGATCGTCAGCCAGATCACGTGAGGCCAGACGTGTGAAACCTGCATTCACTGTAGAATCACGGAAGGTGGTCATACAGATGGTCAGGGTACCGGTGTTCGTCTTGCCGTCGCGGGTATAGCCGGCATCGCTATGAATGGCCAGCGACAGTTCGATAGGAACACCACGTCCTGTGGTATCTGGCATATAGCACGAGCCTCCGCCCAACAGGTTCGACATATAGGAACGCGCGTTGATATCGTCGCCATAGTCGTCTTGTCCTTCCTTGGAACTGTATACATCATAAGGCATACCAGCCCATTGGGCGAAATAGCGGGAACCTTCCAGACAACGGGGCATCCCACTTAGTTTTCCACCTCTTTCTATATTACCCATACCACCTCCGAATCTTACAGCGTCAGCAGTTACAATACCTGGTTTATCACTGAAGTTGGAGAGTATGACGCGGTTTTGTTCGTTACAACCCTCATCAAAGTCGAAGGTTCCCAGATAAACCCAGGTAGACCCGCCCATCTGCTGATTGACGTGAAACTCTGTGGCGATACCCTTATGCCAAACGGTATAACGGGCATCGTCTATACTCCCATCAACAGTCTGGTAACTCACATAGACAGCATAGCGTCCGGCCTGTGGAATCGTGGGTTGGTAAATAGCTAACGACTCATGATTCTTGTGGTCTGTGGTTTCTATCATACGGGCGGTGCCTGCCTCGAAAGGGTTCTCGTGATCCACGTAGTTACCTGCATGTAAGGCAAAGCCCGGCATCGAAGTCATCTGCCAGAAGGAATGGGTTCCCTGCTCCATATAGCCTATCGACAATGAGTCATTATCGACGATGACCTCATGCTTCTGCCAGTCGCGTTCTCGCGGGGTAAATACATATGCCCCCGCATTCTCCAACATCGGGATGAGGTAGGGGGTAACGATGGTTTGTGTAAACAGATCTTCGCTGGTGCCGAAGAGGGGAGGACGCTGCCACTTCCATTGGTCTTCTGCGATACTGTAATAGATACCGTGACTGGCCCAAATGGTGAAATGACGGTTGTAGAGTCCACGCGTAATAGAATAAGGTCTTGAGGCATTCTGTACCCAAGGTTTTCCTTTGTAGTCGATATCTCCCCAGGTACGACTCTTGTTTACGGGATCTGACAAACGGTTTGGTATCAAGTCTTCGATGGCCCATCCGCCTGTCTTCACCGTTAGCTGGTAGTTCTGAATCGAGTCCGGCAGCAGTTTCCGGACATCATTGTAGATAAAGTCTGTCGAAGGCTTGGTGAACAACTGTTCCCCGAAGGCATTGTTGGCATAGACCGTTACCGTTTTCAGGGAATCGTTAACGATAAGACTATCCAAGTGTGATTTTGAGCGTATCAGTTGTCCTGCTGCTTTGTAATTGACAAAATAACTCTCTAAAGCATTACTCTGGGATTTCTGGGCCAGAGAGAGCAGGGCCGTGAGACCAGCCCATAGTGTTACGACCAGTCTCTTCTTATTCATCATTCAATGTTTCCAATTGTAAAGTTCTCGGGATACTTACCCTTGAAGTCCTTAAAATATTGTTTTATCTCTCGCATGTCGTCTTCCAGATTACCTGTAGGGATGATCGTCTTGGTACACTGGATGAGACGCTTCTCATAATCCACACCGTATAACAGAATGGGCAGGTTCGCCTTCAAGGCAATGAAATAAAAGCCCTTCTTCCAGTCAGGATTCTTGGAACGCGTCCCTTCAGGTGTGATACAAAGGTGGAAGGTTTCTGCATCTTTGGCACTTTGTGCCATCGAATCGGTCATGCTCGTCTTCTTTTGACGATGCACGGGAATACCACCCAACCGTTTGAAGATAGGCCCTAAAGGCCAGAAGAACCACTCTTTCTTCATCAGAAAATTGCTCTTGAAACCTTCTGCGCCGCTATAGAGCTGTCCCAACATGAAATCCCAGTTGCTGGTGTGTGGTGCCAGACAGATAATATATTTGTCCGGGTGTTCTTGTGTTACGTTAACCGTCCATCCCATTCGGCTGTACAACAGCCATTTACAGAATGATTGCCACATCTTGTTTTTGTCTGTTTGTTTGTCAACTATTTAATTGGTCGATGATATCACTGACTTGTGCTTTGAAGTTATCTGTCAGATCTTTGAAGTAAGCCTTTGCACTCAGACCTGGCTCCGGATGTGATGCCCGACGGATAAACTCATCCTCTACTTTCAGGATGCTGAAAAGCAGTGCTTCGGCGTTACCTTGCTGCCCCTTGACACCATACAAAGATACTGCAATAGCCTCTGCGAATAGATCTTCACAAATCGAATGAATCGCACGCTTTAATGTTCTCTTATTAGCCATAATAATCCTCCTTTTTTAGTTTATTTTGATATATTCACTAAGCAAAGATAGAAAAAAATCTTCTTATATCAAAGAAATACATCCACAAAAAATATTAAAAAGCTGAATTTACCCCTTTTTCTTTCCTTTTTCTTGTAGAAAATGTTTAATTTTGCATCCAAATTGAAAATTATTCATTCAAATTTAAGGATTAAAACGATTATGGAAAAAAGTGCATTGCAGATTGCAAGAGCCGCCTATCAGCCCAAGCTGCCGAAGGCTCTTCAGGGTGCAGTAAAAGTCAAGGAAGGTCAGCCCACTCAGAGTGTTGGCGACCAGGAAGAAATCAAGAAGTTGTTCCCTAACACCTACGGTATGCCTATCGTAGAGTTCGAGCCAGCTACTGAGGCCAATCATACCAAGATGAATGTTGGTATCATCCTCAGCGGTGGTCAGGCTCCTGGCGGTCACAACGTTATTACCGGTCTTTTCGACCAGATCAAGAAGCTGAATCCTGAGAACCGTCTCTATGGTTTCATCCTCGGTCCTGGTGGTCTGGTAGACCATAACTACATGGAACTCACCAAGGAGATCGTCGATGAATACCGTAACACCGGAGGTTTTGATATGATCGGTTCCGGACGTACGAAGCTGGAGAAGGTCGATCAGTTTGAGAAGGGTCTGGAGATCATCCGCGAGCTCGATATCAAAGCCATCGTGATCATCGGTGGTGACGACTCTAACACCAATGCCTGTGTGCTGGCTGAGTACTATGCAGCTAAGAACTACGGTGTTCAGGTGATCGGTTGTCCGAAGACCATCGACGGTGACCTGAAGAACTCTCAGATCGAGACCTCTTTCGGTTTTGATACCGCTTGTAAGACCTATTCTGAGCTCATTGGTAACATCGAGCGCGACTGTAACTCTGCCCGTAAGTATTGGCACTTTATCAAGGTGATGGGTCGTTCAGCTTCTCACATCGCTCTTGAGTGCGCTCTGCAGACACAGCCCAACATCTGCCTCGTTTCTGAGGAGGTTGAGGCTAAGGCTCAGAGTCTCGATGATATCGTTGACTACATCGCCAACGCTGTAGCCGTTCGTGCTGCTGACGGTAACAACTTCGGTACTGTTATCATTCCTGAGGGTGTCATCGAGTTTATCCCCGCTATCAAGAAGCTCATCGCTCAGCTCAACGATGTGCTCGCTATGCCTGAGGCTAAGGAAATCAGCCGTGATGAGCAGGTAGACTTCGCCAAGAGTCACCTCACAGAAGAGAACCTCGCTGTGTTCAATAGTCTGCCTGTAGGTGTAGCCCGTCAGCTGGCTCTCGACCGCGATCCTCACGGAAACGTACAGGTATCACTCATCGAGACTGAGAAACTGCTCTCTACGATGGTAGCCCAGAAGCTTGAGAAGATGAAGAAGCAGGGTAAGTATGTTGGTAAGTTCGGTACTCAGCACCACTTCTTCGGTTACGAGGGACGTTGTGCTGCTCCTTCTAACTTCGATGCCGACTACTGCTATGCCCTCGGTACTTCTGCCGCTCAGCTGATTGCCAACGGTAAGACCGGTTATATGGCTATCGTGAAGAATACCACCGCTCCTGCTGAGCAGTGGATTGCTGGTGGTGTGCCCATCACGATGATGATGAATATGGAGAAGCGTGCTGGTGAGATGAAGCCCGTGATTCGCAAGGCCCTCGTTGAACTCGACGGTGCTCCCTTCAAGGAGTTTGCCGCTCATCGCGACGAGTGGGCTCGCAAGACGGCCTACATCTATCCCGGTCCTATCCAGTACTGGGGACCCACAGAGGTCTGCGACCAGCCTACCAGAACGCTGGCTCTTGAAAAGGCAAAATAAATGTCAAAGAAGCGAGTAGTTCGCCGTAAGGGCGTTGGCGTTACTCATACCTATCATGGTGTGGGTAAACGTCAGCGCCCTAATTTTATAATCCGCTTGCTTCAGAAGGTTCCTTCCTGGGGATGGTGGTTGGGCGGCATCGCGATTGTTGCGGGCTACGTCTGGTTCTTCTATTATTTCTTCGTGTCCCCCTTCGGTTTCCGTTGGCGCGCCCTCTACGGTGATGTCAGCTATCCTGAGGGTTACGAGATTCATGGCATCGATATCTCTCATCATCAGGGACATATCGACTGGGAGGAGCTCAAGGACAACGGTATGATCAACAAGTGTCCCATCCGTTTTGTGATGATCAAAGCTACGGAGGGTGCTACGCAGACCGATGAGAACTTCCGCGAGAATTTCTACCAAGCACGCGAATACGGATTTACCCGCGGGGCCTATCATTTCTACAGTGTTCACACACCAGCAGAACAACAGGCCTATCATTTCCTTGATGTTGTGAAACTTGAGAACGGCGATCTTCCGCCCGTGCTTGATGTGGAGCATAAGCCAAAGAATCAGACAGATACCGAATTCAAGAGCTCCGTGCTTCAATGGCTTGATATTGTTGAGAAGCATTATCAGACCAAACCCATCATCTATACCTATTTTAAATTCAAGATGCGCTACCTCAACGATTCCATCTTCGACCAGTACCCCTATTGGATTGCCCATTATTATGTGGACTCTTTGGAGTATCAGGGTCCTTGGAAGTTCTGGCAGCATACGGATGTAGGTCGTCTGCCTGGTGTCAAGGGTAATGTCGACTTCAATATCTACAACGGCTCCTACTACGACCTGCGCCAGATGACCATCGGTTCGCAGGAAACCATTGGCGAGAAAGCCTATGGTAATTAATATCTACTTAAAAACAAATCAAAAATGAGAAAACTATTTTTGGCAATAACCTTGTTGTTGCTGCCGCTGATGGCGGAAGCGCAAAAGGTGCCCACCGAGAAGGACATGAGTGCCTATCTCTTTACCTTTTTCAACGACTCTACCCATTCACTGTTTATGGCCATCAGTTACGACGGCTATAACTTCACCCCTCTGAATCACGGAGAGCCCATCATCTCTGGCGACAGCATCGCTGAACAGCGAGGCATCCGCGATCCTCATATCTACCGCGCGCCGAATGGCAAGTTCTATATCGCGATGACCGACCTCCATATATACGCTCAGGAGAAAGGTCTGCGCACCACCCGTTGGGAACGTGATGAGAAATATGGTTGGGGCAATAATCGTGGTCTGGTGCTGATGGCCTCCGACGACCTCATCCATTGGACGCATCACGAGCCTCGTATCGATCTGCTCTTTCCTGAACATTTCGGCGATATCGGTTGTGCCTGGGCACCTCAGACCATCTGGGATCCTACGGTCAATAAATTGATGGTCTACTTTACCATTCTCCAGCAGCCAGGCGGTCGCCTGAGACTCTATTACAGCTATGCCGATGAAGCTTTCACCACCTTAGAGACTGAGCCCAAGTTGCTGTTCGATTATCCCGACGACAAGATCCAGGTGCTCGATGCCGATATCTGTCCGATGCCTGATGGCCGTTACTTCATGACCTATGTGGCACAGGAGAATCCTGCTGGCATCAAATATATGATCAGCGATCGCATCAATCACTTCGACGATTATCACGCTGAGCAGATTGATACGGAAAGAGGCGGTTGCGAGGCCCCGAATGTGTGGAAACGCATTGGTGAGGACAAGTGGGTGATCATGTACGACATTTACAGCATCAAGCCTCATAACTTTGGTTTCCTTGAGACCACCGATTTCAAGACCTTCACACCATTAGGCCATTTCAATGAGGGTGTGATGAAAATCAAGAATTTTATTTCGCCCAAACACGGTTGTGTGATCCACATCACCAAGGCTGAGGCCGAACGTCTTGAAAACTACTGGAAATAAAAACAATAATCCCCGCCAGAAAAATCTGACGGGGATCTTTATGTTCGTTTATCCGTTCATCGACAGCAGGAACTCCTCGTTGTCCTGGGTTGCTACCAATCGGTCGCGGATGGTGTTCATCGCCTCGATGGGGTTCATCTCAGCAATGTACTTACGCATGATCCACATACGGTTGAGTGTGGTTTCATCATGCAGCAGATCGTCGCGACGTGTAGACGACTGAACCAGGTCGATAGCCGGGAAGATACGCTTGTTCGACAGCATGCGGTTGAGCTGGATCTCAGAGTTACCGGTACCCTTGAACTCCTCGAAGATCACCTCATCCATCTTCGAACCTGTATCCACCAGAGCAGTAGCGATAATAGTGAGCGAACCACCGCCCTCGATATTACGGGCAGCACCGAAGAAACGCTTAGGCTTCTGCAATGCATTGGCGTCGACACCACCGGTGAGCACCTTACCCGATGCAGGCTGTGCAGTATTATAGGCACGTGCCAGACGGGTGATAGAGTCGAGGAAGATCACCACATCATGTCCGCACTCCACCATACGCTTGGCCTTCTCGAGCACGATACCTGCAATCTTCACGTGACGGTCGGCAGGCTCGTCGAAGGTAGAGGCAATTACCTCTGCATCCACGGTGCGGGCCATATCCGTTACCTCCTCAGGACGCTCGTCGATGAGCAGCATCATGATATAGGCCTCGGGGTGGTTGGCAGCGATGGCGTTGGCGATATCCTTCATCAGGATGGTCTTACCGGTCTTGGGCTGGGCCACGATGAGTGCACGTTGACCTTTACCGATAGGCGAGAAGAGGTCGACGATACGAACACTAGGGTTCGTGGTGGCCTTGTCGCCACACAAGGTGAACTTCTCCTCGGGGAAGAGCGGTGTGAGATGCTCGAAAGCCACACGGTTGCGCACCTCCGACGGATTGCGGCCATTGATGGTCTTCACGTTGCACAGGGCAAAATATTTCTCGTTGTCGAATGGTGGACGAACAGTACAGTCTACCACATCGCCTGTTTTTAGACCGTTGGCCTTGATCTGTGCGGGTGACACGTAGATATCATCGGGCGAGGAGAGATAGTTATAGTCGCTGGAACGGATGAATCCGTAACCATCAGCCAGAATCTCCAGCACACCGTTAGCGGTGATCACATCGTTGAATTCGTACTTAGGCACAGCGGCAGGCTGAGGCTGTCCTCTGTCGGGTGCCTGCGAGGTCATAGGACGGTCGAAGATATCGAGCGTGGGGATAGCGGCCTGATCCTCGATGGGGATATCGAGCACGGTGATGAAGTCAGTGCCATCGCCGGGATCACCTTCCCAGACGCCCTCTTCGTTGATCACAGGCTCGTCGGAATCGTGGTACTCGTGTCCGCGCTCCAGCTTCTGCTTGAGCTGCTCCATCATCTGCAACTGTTCCTCGCCAGCCTCCTCGTTATTACCTACGGCGAAGGCCTCCTCAGGCACGAAATCGGGAGCAGCCTCCTCAACGGGGGCTTCCTGCTCTACTGCAGCAGCGGTCTCGGCCTCCTGCTGAGCAGCCTCGGCAGCAGCAGCTTCCGCAGCCAGTTCGGCCTTGGTCTTACGACTGCGACGCTTGGGCTTCTCTTCTGCAGCCTCCTCAGCAACAGGTGCCTCTTCCTTGGTCTTCTTGGCCTTGGCAACGGGCGCATCGCTGAACAGCGAGGGTGTCTCCACCTTCTTACGCTTCGTAGCTGCCTTATCGAGGTTCTCGCCATCCTGACCGTTAACGGTATACACGCGGCTCGTATCTTTCTTTGCGATTCGTGTCCTCTTCTTCTTGGGCGCTTCTCCACCGGCAGCACTGTTCTCAGCGGCCTTATCGAGAATGGCATAGACCACAGTCTCAAGCGAGTCGTCCTGCTTGACCTTGATGCCCAATTCGTTTGCGATACCCATTAATTCGGGTACTGCCATTGATTCTAATTCTTCTTTTGTATACATACACAATACAACATCAATGCAGTGTTGAAAACTGCGATTTGTTTGAAAAATGAGTGAAAAATGCTTCCTGAGCGGAAGCGTGTTTTTGAAAATCGAGTGCAAAGATACACATTATTTTCGTAACTTCCAAATTTTTCCCGAAAATTTTGCTATCTTTGCACCCAAAATATAGCAGATATGGAAATCAAGAAAGCGGAATTCACCCTCAGTGCCCCGATGGTGTCGATGTGCCCCAAGGATACCAAACCCGAATATGCGTTCATTGGACGGTCGAATGTGGGAAAATCGAGTCTCATCAATATGCTCACCAACAACAAGAAGTTGGCCAAGACGTCGGCGACACCCGGAAAGACGCTGCTCATCAACCACTTTATTATTAATAATGAGTGGTATCTGGTCGACCTGCCTGGCTACGGCTTCGCCAAACGTTCGAAAAGGGAGATTGCCAAACTCGAGCAGATGATACAGGGTTATATCCTCCAGCGTGAGCAGCTGGTGAATGTGTTCCTGCTGATCGATGTCCGTCTGGAGGCGCAGAAGATCGACCTTGAATTTATCGAGTGGCTCGGACAGTCGAGTGTGCCTTTCGCCATCGTCTTCACCAAAGCCGACAAACTGACACCCAACAAGGTGCGTCAGAACATCGAGGCCTACAAGAAGGTGTTGTCGGAGACCTGGGAGGAACTACCGCCTATCTTCGTCACTTCGTCTGAGAAGAAACAGGGTAGGGAGGAAGTATTGGATTACATAGAAGAAATCAATAAGAGTCTTGGCTAAGGAGATACCATATTTAGACGTACAGAACCTGACCAAGTCGTTTGGCTCGCTGGTGCTTTTCGAGGATATCAGCTTCTCCATCGCAGAGGGACAGAAGGTGGGCCTGATTGCCAAGAACGGTATGGGCAAGTCTACGCTACTCTCCGTACTCTCGGGCAAGGAGGGTTATGACTCTGGCAGCATCATCTTCCGTCGCGATTTGAAGGTGGGTATGCTCGAACAGTCGCCTGTGTTCGACCCTGAGGAGAGTGTGCTCGATGCTTGCTTCAATCACCAGGGCAATCCTGAAAAAGTGCTGAAGGCCAAGCAGGTTTTGACGCAGTTGAAGATCCGCGACCTGCAGCAGCCGATGGGTCAGCTTTCGGGTGGTCAGCAGAAGCGCGTGGCTTTGGCCAATGTGCTGTTGACGGAACCCGACCTCCTGATTCTCGACGAGCCCACCAACCACCTCGACCTCGAGATGATCGAATGGCTAGAAGGTTATCTGGCCCGCGGACGCAGGACGCTGCTGATGGTCACCCACGACCGTTTCTTCCTCGATCGCGTCTGCTCCGTGATCCTCGAACTCGATGACCGCACTATCTATACCTATCGCGGCAATTACTCCTACTATCTGGAGAAACGCCAGGAGCGCCTCGACAACAAACGGGCGGAGATAGCCCGCGCCAACAACCTCTACCGCACCGAACTCGAATGGATGCGGCGTATGCCTCAGGCGCGCGGTCATAAGGCCCGCTATCGTGAGGAGGCTTTCTACGAACTCGAACGTGTGGCCAAGCAGCGCATCGAGGAGCGACAGATACGGTTGAAGTCGCGCAATGTTTATATCGGCTCGAAGATCTTCGAATGTCAGTATGTGTCGAAACGTTTCGACGACCTCATCATCCTGAAAGACTTCTACTATAATTTCTCCCGTTTCGAGAAGATGGGTATCGTGGGCAACAATGGCACAGGCAAGTCCACCTTCCTGAAACTGCTCTTAGGACAGATCCCGCCCGACGAAGGCCGCTTCGACATTGGCGACACCGTGCGCTTCGGCTATTTTTCGCAGGAGGGATTGCAGTTCAACGAACAGCAGAAAGTCATCGACGTGGTGCGCGACATCGCCGAATATATCGATATGGGTGGCGGTAAGCATTTCTCCGCCTCGCAGTTCCTGCAGTATTTCCTCTTCACCCCCGAGCAGCAGCACAATTATGTGTATAAGCTCTCCGGTGGTGAGCGTCGCAAGCTCTACCTCTGTACGGTGCTGATGAAGAACCCCAACTTCCTCGTGCTTGACGAGCCCACCAACGACCTCGATATCGTGACCTTGCAGATCCTCGAGGAATACCTTCAGGATTTCCCTGGCTGTGTGATTGTGGTGAGCCACGACCGTTATTTCATGGATAAGGTGGTCGACCATCTGCTCGTGTTCAAGGGCGATGGCGAGATCAAGGACTTCCCAGGTAATTATAGCCAGTATCGCGATTGGCAGACCCTCCAACCGAAAGAAGCCAAAGAGTCCAATCCTTCAAGAGAGATGATCTCCTCCAAAGAATCAAGAGATTCTCGATCATCGAGAGACTCTAAGCGCAAAATGACCTACAAGGAGAAGACCGAGTTCGAGCGCCTGGAAAAGGAGATCGCTGCCCTCGAAGCCGAGCAGAAGCAATTGGAGGAAGCCCTCTGCAGCGGTACCCTCTCTATCGACGAACTCACGGAGAAAAGCAAACGTCTGCCCCAGCTGAAAGATGAGCTCGATGAGAAATCTCTCCGCTGGCTGGAACTCTCTGAAATTGAAAATTGATAATTGAAAATTGATAATTAATGATACACCAGCAATATCCCTCACAACTCCTCGAAAAGGCAGTCTCGGAACTCTCGCGACTGCCGGGCATCGGACGTAAGACGGCCCTCCGCTTGGCGCTGCATCTGCTGCGTCAGGATACCGAGGATGTGGAACGCTTCGCAGAGACCATCGCCCAGATGAAATACGAGGTGAAATACTGTCAGAAATGCCACAACATCAGCGATACCGACATTTGTCCCATCTGTTCCGATCCCCGTCGCGACAACTCGCTGGTCTGTGTGGTCGAGAATATCCAGGATGTGATGGCCATCGAGAACACCCAGCAGTATCACGGTCTCTATCATGTGCTTGGAGGCATCATCTCACCGATGGACGGCATCGGACCTGCCGATATTGAGATCGACTCACTGGTGAAGCGAGTGGGAGAGGGCGGTGTCAGTGAGGTGATCCTCGCGCTGAGCTCTACGATGGAGGGCGACACCACCAATTTCTACATCTACCGCAAGCTGGCACCCTTTGCCAATGTGAAGGTGAGCATCATTGCGCGGGGCATCTCCGTAGGCGACGAACTGGAATATACCGACGAGGTGACGCTGGGCCGCTCTATCCAGAACCGAACCCTATTCGAAGGAAAATAAAAACATCAGAGATATGAAGAAAATTAGCAAACAACTCACATTCTTTTATATTCTTTTGGCAGCCATTGCGCTGGCCATCGTGGCACTCTATGAATTCGGTGTGTTGGAGTCGGGCGTACTGGCCGACAGCAAGCAGACCGAGTTTGTGGCGCTCACAGTAATGGAACTGACCTCGCTGGCTGCGGCCTTCATTGGCCTGCGCCTGTTCAAGTTCCGTATGATCCACAATGAATTGGTCACAAATGAGGAACCCGCCATGTTGAAATGGGGCTTGTTGCGACTGTTGATACTCGAAGTGCCGATGATCGTCAACACCTATTTATATTATATATATATGAACACCACGTTCGGCTATCTGGCCATCATCCTGTTGCTGTGCCTGCCGTTTGTGATGCCCACAGAGAGCCGCTGCCTCGCAGAAACCTCCGAAGAAGAAACGACTGAGAAGTGAAATTAACGATTGTCATAGTCAGCTATAATGTACGGACGTTCGTGGCGCAGTGCCTCGACAGCGTACAGAAGGCGTCGGAAGGTATCGACGGCGTCGAGGTGTTTGTCGTCGACAATGCCTCTTCGGATGATACCGTCGACTATATCGGCACGCATTACCTCTGGGTCCATCTGATTGCCAACGACGACAATCTCGGCTTCTCGCGCGCCAACAACATCGCCATCCGTCAGGCTGAGGGCGAATACGTGCTGCTGCTCAATCCCGATACCATCGTGGCAGAGCCCACCCTCCGTGCGTGCGTCAGCTTTATGGATGCTCATCCGCAGGCGGGTGGTCTGGGTGTGCGGATGCACAATGCCGACGGTACGCTGGCCCCTGAGTCGCGACGGGCCATTCCCTCGCCCTGGGTGTCGTGTCTCAAGATGCTGGGCTTCACCAAGCGTTATTACATGAGTCATCTGTCATGGGACGAGCCCGGTCGCATCGAGGTCGTCAGCGGGGCGTTCTTCATGCTCCGTCGTCAAGCCCTCGACCAGGTGGGACTCCTCGACGAGGACTTCTTCATGTATGGCGAGGATATCGATCTGTCCTATCGTCTGCTGAAGGGCGGCTGGGAGAACTGGTATCATCCTTCCGACATCGTTCATTTCAAGGGCGAGTCCACGCAGAAGTCATCGTTCCGTTATGTGCATGTCTTCTATCAGGCCATGCTCATCTTCTTCCGCAAGCACTACGGGCACCAGAGTTTTCTCTTCACCGTACCCGTCAAGCTGGCCATCTATTTCCGTGCAGCCCTCGCGCTGATTGATATCATCCGTCAAAAACTCCATCTATGAAACAAGTTCATTTGCGGGCCATCGAGCCTGAAGACCTCGATTTCCTTTATCGCGTTGAGAACGATGTGAAGCTCTGGAACGTCGGCATCACCAATGTGCCTTACAGCCGTTATGCGCTCCACGACTATGTGGCCAATGCCTCGGGCGATATCTATACCGACCATCAGGTGCGCTTGATCGTCGAGAATGCCGAGAAACAGGTGGTGGGCATCGCCGATATCGTTGATTTCGATGCCAGCAACCGTCGCGCAGAGGTCGGACTGGTCATCGAACAGCCTTTTCGCGGACAGGGTTACGGCCTCAGTGCCATGAAGGAACTCGAGCGATATGCCCTCGACGTGCTCCATCTGCACCAGCTCTATGCCATCATCGACGTGCAGAATGAGACCTGTCTGCAGATGTTCCGACAGATGGGTTATCACGAGTCATCACGGCTGAAGGATTGGCTCTTCGACGGCCGTGAATACCGCGATGCCATCGTAATGCAGACTTTTTTTTAAAAAAAGCCCAAAAAAGTTTTGCTATTTCGGAAATTATTCCTACCTTTGCACCCGCAAAAGAAAAAAAGGCCACTTGGTGCGTTAGTTCAGTAGGTTAGAATGCCTGCCTGTCACGCAGGAGGTCACGAGTTCGAATCTCGTACGCACCGCCCTCTTTTTCCGCTTTGCAAACAAGGTGCGTTAGTTCAGTAGGTTAGAATGCCTGCCTGTCACGCAGGAGGTCACGAGTTCGAATCTCGTACGCACCGCAAAAAGCAGCAGATTCCATCAGGAACCTGCTGTTTTTGTTTACCCTAGCCCATGTAACAAGATTTTAAATGAAAATTTGGAATTTGTGAAAATAATCACTATCTTTGCAGCAATAAAGGAGAAAAATTGCCAGAACAACGAACATATATTGCTATCGACCTGAAGTCGTTTTATGCTTCAGTGGAGTGTGTGGACAGAGGGCTAGACCCGCTGACCACGAACCTCGTGGTGGCAGATGTGAGTCGCACGGAGAAAACGATCTGTCTGGCCGTATCGCCATCGCTGAAAGCCTATGGCATCGGTGGAAGAGCACGGCTTTTTGAGGTGGTGCAACGGATGCGGGAGGTAAACTATGAACGGCAAAGTAAAGTGCCATCACATCGCTTGACAGGCAAATCCACATCGGACATAGAACTGAAGCAGCATCCAGACTGGGCTGTTGACTATATCGCTGCCCCGCCACAGATGGCACACTATATTGAGGTGAGCTCGAAGATTTACAGCATCTATCTGAAATACATTGCCCCTGAGGATATCCATGTGTATTCGATTGACGAGGTGATCATGGATGTGACGGCCTACTTGGGTACTTATAAGATGACGGCCCATGAACTGACGATGAAGATGATCCGCGATGTGTTGAAACAGACAGGCATCACGGCAACAGCAGGCATCGGTACGAACATGTATCTCTGTAAGGTGGCGATGGATATAGTGGCCAAGAAGATGCCTGCTGACAAGGATGGTGTGCGTATCGCCGAACTGGATGAAATGTCATATCGTCGCGAACTCTGGGATTATCGTCCTATCACGAAGTTCTGGCGAGTGGGACGCGGTATTGCGGAGAAACTGGCGATGTATGGTATCGACACCATGGGTAAGCTGGCGAGGATGTCTGTACATAACGAGGAGCAGCTCTATCGTCTTTTTGGCGTGAATGCAGAACTGCTGATAGATCATGCCTGGGGTTGGGAACCGTGCACGATGGAGGCTGTGAAGGCATACCGGCCAGAAACGAACTCTTTCAGTAGCGGACAGGTGTTGCAGGAACCCTATGACGCGAAGAAAGCCCGTGTGGTGATACAGGAGATGGCTGAGGGTATGGCGCTCGATCTGGTATCGAAGCGACTGGTGACAGACCAGCTGGTATTGACCGTAGGCTATGATGCGGAGAACCTGACACGTCCTGAGATTCGTGAGAATTATCATGGTGAGATTACCAACAACTATTACGGCAAGGCTGTGCCGAAACACGCCCACGGTACGTTCAACTTTGAGAATCCTACATCCTCATCGAGGGAGATCATGGATGGTGCAGCAGCGCTCTTTGACCGTTGTGTGAATCCTGACTTGCTGATCCGCAGGCTGAACCTGACCACGAATCATGTGGTATCGGAGGCATCTGTCGCTGCCAATGGAAATGTCCCCCAGCAGCTGGATCTCTTTACGGATTATGAAGCATTGGAGAAACAGCAGCAGGAGGAAAAGACCAAACGCGACAAGGAGCGTAGGATGCAGGAAGCACAATTGAAGATCAAACAGCGTTATGGTAAGAATGCCATCCTCAGAGGGCTGAACTTCGAAGAGGGCGCCACTGCCAAGGAACGCAACAAACAGATAGGAGGACATAAGGCGTAGGAATTTGACAATTTGACAATTTACAATTTGATAATTTACGAATTATGGATAATTACGACGATATCATCAACTTGCCACATCACGTTTCCAAGCGTCATCCGCAGATGTCGATGTGGAACCGTGCAGCACAGTTTGCACCTTTCGCCGCATTGACAGGCTACGAAGATGCCATCACGGAAACGGCAAAAGAAAATGGTTAATTGGAGTTAGCGGCCTTGTCGAGATCCTGGGCCAGGCGGGTGATGTCGGTGGCACTCTCCGAGATGCGGTTTGTGATGTCTGCTATCTCATTGGCAGGCAGTTCGGTGTGGCTGGCAGCGAGTACCTGCGTAAAGCCGCAGATGATGTTGAGTGGCGTACGTATCTCGTGGTACATCTTTTGTATGAAGGCTGCCCTTTGACGGTTGGTGTCGAGCTGTAACTGATAGGCTCGGGTGAGTTCCTCGTTGCGCTGTTCCAGTTCGGCATTCACACTGAGTACATCGTTTACGGATGCTGCAAGCGACTGCTGCATGCGTATGAAACTGTTCTGCAGGCGCCCGATGCTGTCTTGTCGCGTACTCTCGGTGAGCTCGGTATCGAAATGTCCCTCGGCAATGCGCTGTGCTTCGTAGTCTAATTGTTTCAGTGGCTGAATAGCCCGGCGCACGACTTGGTAGCATACGATGAGCAACAGCAGCAGCCCGAAGCCGATGATGGCCCAGAGGATGGTGATCACGCGGTTGTAGCGGGCAAAGACGTCGCTCTCCGGACAGACGATGGCAATGCTCCATTCTGTGCGCTCCAACGGGCGGTAGAAGATGAATGCATCGCGACCGTCGACGATGGTCTCCACCATACCGCTTCTTCCTGCGAGCATGGCACGGCCCAGTCTCTCGATGTCGCGTTGTGCTTCGGGTGCGGCGTCGCTGAAGATAGTCTCGCGGAAGAGTTTCGTGGAATCGGGATGCACCAGATATTTGCCGTCGCGTCCCACCATGATGGCCGAAGAGTTCGGGTATGGCTTCAGTGTGGTCACAGCATCAGAGAGACGCTTCAAATTGTGGAACGACTGCTCTGTCAGCGTGTCTGTCTCGTCCATGATGCCCTTGATACGCTCGGCGGTATTGTCCAGGAGTTGTGTGGCGTGTTCGATGGCTGCGCGCTGGATATGCTGCTTACAACGGTCGAACAGGACATTGAACAACAACGAGAAAGCGACGGCGATGATGAGCGTGATGATCAGTCCGAGGCGTAGCGAGAGATGCTGTTGGATATAGTGCAGGAATCGTTTCATAGGGCCGTCTCTCTCATTAGATTGTCCAACAATTGCGTGATGGTCTCAGAGTCCTTCATGACCATCTGTTGTCGCTGCGTCATTTCCTCTTTTGTCATCGTGGTTGCATCCTGGCAGATGGCGTTGGTCTGCTGGCAGATACTCTCCACGGGCTTGGCCATCTGTGCCGTCATGTCGCGCACGAAGCTGGTCTTCTTTTCCTCGTAGGCCTGTACCTCGTCGTAGGCCGTTTTCAATTCAGTGTTCCGGGCGCTCAGCATCGTCTGTTTCTGCTGCATCTCGCTCATATAAGCCTTCAGGGACTGCTGCATCTTTGCCAGACTGTTTTGCAGCCGGCCTGATTCGTCTTGGCGACGAGTGTCAGGGATGAAGGTGCTGAGGTTGCCATCGGCGATGCTCTGTGCCGAATCTGCCAGCCAGTGCAAAGGACGCAGGTTCCGACCTACGATCAGATAGAGCACGAACACCAGGAGCAGCACACCACCCACGCCTCTGAGCAGCAGGAACCACTGCATGCGTGAATACCGGCTGTAGATGTCGTCAGCCGGACATACTGCCGTGAGTATAAACGGTCTGTCAACCAAGGGCTGTGTGAAGATGAACAGTTCGCGGTCCTCGTGTATCAGTTTTCGGTAACCGCTCTCTTCGCCTGCGATGAAGATGCCGAGCTGGGTGCTGTCGCGACGTGTGACATAGATCTCCGCATTGGGCAGCGATTGCCTTAACTTGGCCAGGCAGCCGTTCTCTTCGATAAGCCGGTCTATGGCTGCACGATTTACTCTCAGTTGCTGATTGTTCAATTGCGCTGCCTTTTCCTCCTGGCGTAGCGTATTGTCTATTCGCAGTGCCGTATTCTCCATCGCCTGTAACGTCGTGTCAACCGTTTCGTCGAATATGACATCCTGCGAGAGCATGGCCAGGAACCCGATGACGACAATACTGATAACCGTTACGAAACCCGCTACCCACAGCGTCAACTGTGTGGTAAACGATGTCCGTATCTTAGCAATAATACTCGTCATATTCTTGTTTCAGGTAGTTAAATCTATCTATATTTATTTGTTCTGTTCGCAAAGATACAAAAAAAATCCCGAAGTATTGTTATTTTACCTCGAGATTTAACGCTTATTGACGATTGGGGCCGGTGGCCTGTTTCATGCCTTCAAGGAATTTCTCCTGTAATTGTCGGGCAAGAGTGTTGTCAGGGTTCAGTTTCAGGGCCTTTTCGTAGTTCTGCATCACGTCGAGGTAGTAACGCTGGCCGTTCTGGGCTGGATTCTGCACGATGCGCACCATCAGAAGAAAACCCTTGAGGGTGCAGAGGTCTGACTGATCCATGCCTTTCATTTTCTCCATCTGACCGATGGTCTGCTCTGCCTGTGCCAGCACGTTGTCCGTCTGTGCTGCATGCGGATTCATCACTGCAAAGTTCAGACTCTGCAAGGCCAGCTGATACTTGGGACCGATACTATCGGGCTGCATGGCCTCGATACGCTTCAGCTGGGCCAATTGGTTCAGCATGGCATCAGCATCTGACTGCTGGGCATGGAGGTTAATCACTGACATGAAAACGAACACGATGATAGCAGCGAACTGCTTAGAAATTTGAGATGTCATACGCTTTATTATTTTTAAGTGAAACAAATATGCCGATGTAAAAGAAACGGTCGCGAGAGGCGGTGACAGGACTGCCTGCTGCATCGTAGCGAAAGATGTTGGTGCGACCGAAGATATTATTCAGCGAGGTGTAGACGATCACCTTGGGACTGACCAGATAAGTGATGTTGGCGTCTATACTATTATAATAAGGTGTGGTGCCGTTGGTGAAATGACGTCCGCTGGCATAGGATTCCGCTAGTCCGAAGATCAGCTTGCCGATGGAGAACTTGACCGTCAGTCGCAGGTTGTGGCGCGAGGCAAAGTCGGGCGTGCGCTCCTCGGTATAGTCGTGATAGAGGCGTCGGGAGTCGTTGTAGGAATAGGAGAGGGTGGTGATGAGATTCCTGGCGAGCGAATGGTCTTCGAGGAACACATCCACACCGCGACTGGTGCCATGACCATCCGACTGCCAGATGCCCTCTGCGATGAGGGGCAGGTGGTGGTATCGCTTCCAATAAGGTTCGATGCGTAGCAGGGTGGTCTCTGACTTGTATTGCATCGAGAGGACGACGTGATCAGCGGTGCTCTGCCTCAGTGTTTCCCCACTTTGTGCCAGATAGTCATCGTCGGGTGTCTGACTGTAACGGCCCGTTACCAGAGAGAATTGCAGACGCTTGTTAGGAATATAACTCAGTGTGGCTCTTGGCATCAGGAGCCATCGGTGGTCCATCGCCTCGGTCCTTGCTGATACGTTGAGAAACACCTTCGGTATCACGCGCCATTGTGCATCGAGATGAGCAGCCAGGATGTTGTAATCGAGATGGTATTCATAAGGCTCAAAGCGCAAGCGGCTGTGGCGGATGTAGTCTTCGATGCCCGTCGACAGTTTCAGTACATCAGAGCAGACCTTGCGGATCTCTGCCTTCAGATGCACTTCGTTGCGGAAGTTGTGATAGTGGTCGCCCACGCTTACAGCCTCGTTGATATCGCGGAATACGGAAGAGTTGGCGAGGCCCGTAAAGAGCGTCATTCCCTGGCCTAAGGACTTTTTATAGGTGACGTTGGCATAGACATTATGCTCCTTGAGCGACAGATGTCTGTCGTCGACATGCAGTCCTACGGAGGTAAGGTCGTAGCCCACGTAGGATTTCAGTACGCCCGCGTTGCCGAACTCCTTCTTATACTGCGCCTCGCCTGAGAGTTTGCGGTAAGGACGGGTATAGTCCTGGCGCTGTGAGAACAGACGGTCGTAGAGTCCCATGCTGGTGAGGGCGGCATTAAACGACAGACTGCTGGTGCTGAAGGCTTTCGTACCTCCGATGTTCCAGTCTACCAGCGAGGCACTCACACCGTATTTATCGCTCGTGGCCATATCTGTGGTCTCCATAGGCAGTACTGCCGAGAGCGCCTGACCGTATTCACCGCTGTAACCACCCATCGAGAAGTTGATACCCTTGAACAGGAAGGGTGAGAACCGCCCACGTACAGCTGTATTCTCTGTTTCGGTGGTGTAAGGCACCAGCACGTGCATGCCATTGACGAATGTCTGACATTCCTCGCTCTCGCCGCCTCGCACGTAGAGCTTGCCATCTTCGCCCACTTTCTGCGTGCCAGGCAGTGTCTGCAAAGCTGCTACGATGTCGCCACACGAGTTGCCCGCCATCACCACATCGAGCGCATCCATTGTCTTGAAACTGTCGCTCTTGCCGAAACTGAAGGTGCTGGCCGTTACCACCACTTCGTCGATGGTGGTAGCCCGCTCATTCATACGGATGGTGAGATCGTGCAGCTTACTGACGTCGGCCTTCAGCGTGAAGTCGTCGTAGCCGATGAATGTCACCTTGAGCGTTGTCTCGCCCGTCTGCGAGGTGGTAAACGAGAAACGTCCGAGGGAGTCGGTGAGACATCCGTCGATCGTACCTAATATAAATACATTGGCAGCAGGGAGCGGCTCGCGTCCGTCACTGATGGTGCCCGAAATCTTGGTCTGTGCTGTCATGTTGCAGACAGTCATCAGAAGTAAAACGATATGTGCAAACTTTTGTTTCATGCTGCAAATGTACAGCAAGAAATCGTAGCTTCCAAATTTCCGTGACAGACAACTAAAACTGCTGACGGAAAGCTAGTTGCGTGGACGAATGACTAGTTTTTTTGACGAATGACTAAGCGATAAATGCCTTTAATTTCGGGACATACTGGCGCGAAACGGGGATGCTGTTAGGGCATTTGCCCAGTCGCAGCTGATAGCCGTTGGAATTACCTCGCGCGGAGGTGATGTTGTTGACATTCACCACAAACGAACGGTGACACTGGAAGATGTTTTCGTAGTCCTTCAACTCGTCGATGACAGTTGAAAGTGTGGTATGTACTTCAACACAGACAGGCTTCTCGTCTTTGATGTGACAGACCGAGATGTTGTTCTTCTGGGCCTCGATATAGAGCAGGTCGTTGATGGGGATGGTGAGGTCGTTGCCCCTGACGTTGGTATCGTGGATGGTGATGCAGATATCTTTCTGTTCTTCCGTCGTGTTGCTGAGCAGGGCCTCCATCTTTTCCCTCAGAAAACGGTTGTATTCGATGCCGATGGACACGATGGTTATGAAAACGCCAATGATCAGTGTCCAATACAAGAAGGCGAGGAAGATGGAGAGGGTTATCGGAATTTCGAAAATATAGGAGAACATGAGGAAATTGCAGAGAGCAATAAACAGTATCAGTCCGAGCACTGTACACCCGTCATGCCAGATACGCCAGGGTTTTACGTGAAGGAGCAACCAGCGTAATACAGCCCAATAATAGAATGCATAGCAGACGGAGGTGATCAATCCGAAGATGGCGGCTACCAGACATTTGTTGCCTGTGTACAGACTGAATCCAAACGGCTGCAGCAGATAGAGGATGGCCCAGATGACAGCGCCATAGATGATGCTGTCTCTCAGCCAATGTTCGCTCTGCTTGAAAGGATATTTTCGGGTAAGGAATGACATATCTTTTAAAATTTTGCGGCAAAGATACAAAAAAATGCAGGATTTTTCGTACTTTTGCCCCAAATATTTATGATAAGAGGCAGAAAGACATGATAAATGAATATCAGATACGGGTGGTGCCGGAAGTAGCGGCACAGGAAGACAGACTGAAGGACTGGCTGGCCGATGAGTATGGCTTCGACGTGCGGACCATCTGCGGGGTGCGTATCCTGAAGCGGAGTATCGATGCCCGTCAACGGCAGATATTCGTTAATCTGAAGGTGCGGGTATATGTCAATGAGCAGCCCCACGACGATGAATATCAGAGAACGGAATATCCGAATGTGGAGGGACGGCCACAGGTGATTGTGGTGGGAGCCGGTCCTGGTGGATTGTTTGCTGCCCTCAGACTGATAGAACTCGGCCTGCGCCCTATCGTATTGGAGCGAGGAAAGAATGTGCATGATCGCAAGAAAGACCTGGCCAATATCACCAAGACGCAGAAGGTGGATCCCGAGAGCAACTATTGTTTTGGCGAGGGTGGGGCTGGTGCCTATTCCGATGGCAAGCTCTATACACGTTCAAAGAAACGGGGTAATACGGACAAGATCCTGAATGTTTTTTGTCAGCACGGGGCCTCTACGGCCATCCTCGCTGATGCCCATCCGCATATCGGTACAGATCGTCTGCCCAAGGTGATCGAAGCCATGCGTAACACCATCATCCGTTGTGGCGGCGAAGTGCATTTTCAAACGCGAATGACACGTTTGATAATTGAAAATGGACAATTGACAATGGATAATTGCCTGGCGGGCAGGGTGGTTGGCGTCGAGGCGGTAGCCAATAATTATCCATCATCCATTATCAATTCTCAATTGGAGTATCGCGGTCCCGTGATCCTTGCCACAGGTCACTCAGCACGAGACGTTTACAGATATTTGGCTGAAGCAAAGGTTGAAATAGAGGCGAAGGGCATTGCCGTAGGCGTAAGACTCGAACATCCGTCGCAACTCATCGACCAGATTCAGTATCATAACAAGCAGGGCAGGGGAAAGTATCTGCCTGCTGCGGAGTATGCGATGGTGACACAGGTAGAAGGCCGCGGAGTGTACTCGTTCTGCATGTGTCCGGGTGGTTTTGTGATCCCCGCAGCTACCGATAAGCAACAGATTGTGGTAAACGGCATGAGCCCGGCAAGCAGAGGCACGCAATGGAGCAATTCGGGTATGGTGGTGGAAATCCGTCCGGAAGACGTTGAGACAATGGATAATGGAAAATGGAACTCTCAACTTCGAGTTCTTCGCTTCCAGGAAGAACTTGAAAGGAATTGTTGGCAGCAGGGAAATATGCAACAGACAGCACCTGCCCAGAGGATGGCGGATTTCGTAAATGGTAAATTGAGTTACGATTTGCCCAAGTCGTCGTATGCCCCGGGACTGATATCGAGTCCGTTGCATTTCTGGATGCCCAAGATGATTACCAAGCGTCTGCAAGAAGGTTTCAAGACGTTTGGACGTAATGCGCATGGATTCCTGACCAACGAAGCGGTACTCATCGCCGTAGAGACGCGCACGAGCAGTCCGGTACGTATCGTCAGAGACCGCGAAACCCTCCAGCATGTACGTGTCCAGGGCCTTTTCCCGTGTGGCGAGGGTGCTGGTTATGCGGGTGGCATCGTATCAGCAGGCGTCGATGGAGAACGCTGCGCGGAGGCGGCTGCGCAATATTTGCGCGCCGAGTGAATAGTGAATAGTTAATAGTGAATAGTAGACATTGAATAGTTAAAAAATCCAAAGCGGTAGCAAATTCTTCACTCTTCACTCTTCACTCTTCACTTTTTTTTCGTATCTTTGTGCCATAAAGAAATATTTACTAACTAAAAATACATGGCACTATGAACAGGCAGGAACAATTTATCATTACCATCAGCCGAATGTTTGGAACGGGCGGCCATGAGATTGGTGCGGAATTGGCCCGTAGGCTTGATGTGAAACTGATTGACAAGCAAGTCTTAAACGAAGTGGCAAAGCGTATGAACGTGGTGGAGGAGGCCATGGAGAAACTCGAGGCCCGCAATCCCTTGTGGCGCGACGACTTTACCAGTTTCTACCGCAACTACATGAGCAGGGCGGAGTATAATGGTCTGGAGCACGACCGCACATCACACGAGCTGTTTGAGGCGCAGGCGGAGGCCATCCGTTCTATCGCTGCTGAAGAGTCGTGTGTGTTGATCGGTCGTTGTGGTTTCCACATCTTCGCCGACCATCCTAACGCCCTGAAGATCTTTATCCATTCGTCGGAGGACTGTCGTAAGCGGCGCATCGCTGAGAAGTACGACCTGAGTCTCGCAGATGCCGCAGCAATGGTGGTGGATAACGACTACAGCCGTGAGCTTTACACGAAGACATTCACCGGTAAGGACTGGACGGATGCACGCAATTATGACATCTCTATCGACGTGCGCAAGTTCGGTGTAAACGGCGCCGTAGACTTCATTATGAAGTGCATCGAATGAAGGTAAAAAAGTAAAAAAGTAAAAAGGTAAAAAGGTTTTTAAGTAAATTGCTTGGATATATACCGATTTTTTAGTACCTTTGCACGCTGAAATTTCACAGTGTAGTAATTACTAAAGAATCGGTATAATGAATATTTCCTACAAATGGTTGAAGGAATACGTTGATTTTGACCTCACGCCACAGCAGGTGTGTGATGCCCTGACGTCAACAGGTCTCGAAGTCGACGCATTGGAAGAAGTACAAAGTATCAAAGGTGGTCTGAAGGGCCTGTATGTGGGTAATGTGCTGACGTGCGAGGCCCATCCCAACAGTGATCACCTGCATGTGACAACAGTAGACTTAGGCAAGGGCGAGCCCTCGCAGATTGTGTGTGGTGCACCCAACGTGGCAGCTGGTCAGAAGGTGATCGTGGCTGACCTCGGCTGTGTGCTCTACGATGGTGATCAGGAGTTCGTGATCAAGAAGTCGAAACTGCGCGGTGTGGAGTCCAACGGTATGATCTGTGCTGAGGACGAGATAGGTATCGGTAATGACCATTCCGGTATCATCGTACTGCCTGAGGATGCTGTGGTGGGTACGCCTGCAGCAGAATACTACCATCTGGAGAGCGACTGGCTCATCGAGGTCGACATCACTGCCAATCGTGCAGATGGCCTCTCTCATTGGGGTGTGGCCCGCGATCTGTATGCCTGGCTGAAGAGCAATGGCTACGAGACAAAGATGCACCGTCCCGACTGTTCTGCATTTAAAGTCGACAATCACGACCTGCCTATCGAGGTGGTGATCGAGAACCAGGAGGCCTGCAAGCGCTATGCCTGTGTCTCAGTGACCGGTTGCGAGGTGAAGGACTCTCCCGACTGGCTGAAAAACAAGCTGACCACCGTCGGTCTGCGTCCCATCAATAATATCGTCGACATCACCAACTATATCATGATGGCTTATGGACAGCCGCTGCACACCTTTGATGCCGATATGGTGAAAGGTCATAAGATTGTGGTGAAGACGATGCCCGAGGGTACACCCTTCCAGACACTCGACGGTGAGGAGCACAAGCTCTCCGACCGCGACCTGGCCATCTGTAATGCCGAGGAGCCGATGTGTATCGCCGGTGTGTTTGGCGGAAAGGGTAGCGGTACCTACGAGACCACCCGCAACGTGGTGCTCGAGAGTGCCTACTTCCATCCCACATGGATCCGTAAGTCAGCCCGTCGTCATGGTCTGAGCACCGATGCCTCGTTCCGTTTCGAGCGCGGTGTCGATCCCAATGGCACCATCTACGCCCTGCAGCAGGCCGCTATCCTCTGTCAGGAACTGGCAGGCGGTAAGGTGTCGATGGAGGTATGCGACGTCTATCCCGAGCCGATGAAGAATGCTGTCGTCGAGCTCAATTACGAATATGTTCACAATCTGGTAGGCAAGACGATTCCTGTGGAGACCATCAAGGCCATCTGTGAGAGTCTGGAGATGAAGGTGCTGGGCGAGACTGCCGAGGCGCTGACACTCGAGATTCCTGCCTATCGTGTGGATGTCACTCGTCCTTGCGATGTGGTGGAGGATATCCTGCGTATCTACGGATATAATAATGTGGAGATCCCGACCCAGCTGAAGGGTTCACTCGTCATCAAGGGCGATGAGGACATGAAGCACAAGCTGGCTAATCTCGTGAGCGAGCAGCTGGTGGGCGAGGGCTTCAACGAAATCCTGAACAACTCGCTGACGAAGGCCGCCTACTATGGCGAGAACGATACTTTGGTCCGCATCATGAATCCGCTCTCGAGCGATCTTAACGTGATGCGTCAGACCTTGCTCTTCGGCGGTCTGGAGAGCATCCAGCACAATGTGAACCGCAAGCGTCAGAACCTGCGATTCTTCGAGTTCGGAAATGTATACACCTTCGATCCTGTGAAGCAGAACGACGATGATCCGATGCAGGCCTATAAAGAGCAGTATCACTGCGGCTTGTGGGTAACCGGAAGGCGCGTCGAGGGCTCTTGGGCACACGCTAATGAGGATTCTACTTTCTATGAGCTGAGCGCCTATGTTGAGAACATTCTCCGTCGTATCGGTGTGAAGCCGGGTATGATCGTCCGCAAGAATTCTGAGAACGCCATCTTCTCTGCTGGTCTCACTATCGAGAACCGGGGAGGTAAGAAACTCATCGAGATGGGTATCATCTCGAAGAAGCTGCAGAAACAGTTCGGACTCGACAATCCCGTCTACTATGCAGAGCTCAACTGGACAGCGCTGATGAAGGTGATCAAGAAGAACGAGGTGCTCTATACAGAGATCTCTAAGTTCCCTGCTGTGAGCCGCGACCTGGCCCTGTTGGTAGACAATACGGTTGAGTTTGCACAGATAGAGCAGATTGCCCGTCAGACGGAGAAGAAACTGCTGAAGAAGGTGGAGCTCTTCGATGTCTACGAGGGTGACAAGCTGCCTGCCGGCAAGAAGTCATACGCCGTGAACTTCATCCTTCAGGACGAAGAAAAGACCATGGGTGACAAGCAGATCGATGCCATCATGCAGAAGCTCATCGCCAACCTCAAGAAGCAGCTCAATGCCGAGCTGCGCTAATTATGCATTATGAATTATTAATTATGAATTAAAGATATGGGAAGAGCATTTGAATATCGTAAGGCTACGAAGCTGAAGCGATGGGGCCACATGGCCAAGACATTTACAAAGATTGGCAAACAGATTGCCATTGCCGTGAAGGCAGGCGGTCCCGAGCCTGAGAACAATCCTACACTGCGTGCTATCATCGCCAATGCCAAGCGCGAGAACATGCCGAAGGATAACATCGAGCGCGCCATCAAGAACGCGATGGGTAAGGATCAGAGCGACTATAAGGAAGTAACCTACGAGGGATATGGTCCTCACGGTATCGCTATCTTCGTGGAGACGCTGACTGATAACACCACCCGTACGGTGGGTGACGTCCGTTCAGTATTCAACAAGTTCAATGGTAACCTGGGTACACAGGGTTCGCTTTCGTTCCTGTTCGACCACAAGGCCGTGTTCACCTTCAAGAAGAAGGACGGTCTGGATATGGACGAGATGATCCTCGACCTGATTGACTACGGTGTGGAAGATGAGTTCGACGAGGACGAGGAGGAGAACAGCATCACCATCTATGGCGATCCCTCTTCATTCGGTGCTATCCAGAAGCACTTGGAGGAGAACGGTTTCGAGGTGACAGGTGCTGAGTTCACCCGTATTCCCAACGACCTGAAGGATGTGACGCCTGAGGAGCGTGAGACCATCGACAAGATGGTGGAGAAACTTGAGGACTTCGACGATGTCCAGACGGTTTACACAAACATGAAACCCGAAGAAATCGCTGAATAAAACAAGAGATTGCTGATCATGCGCGAAGACTTGTTTGAGACCATCGACACGGCCATCCGTACGGAGCACCTCTATGCCGACCTCAACCTGATGCGCGAAGACGTGATGGCACGTTTCGGCATCGGTCGCCAATAAGACATCAGTAATGCACGCATTTGGTCTCAGGACCAAATGCGTGCATATGTTTTCTTGCGATTCTGCAAGATTATGAGTATCTTTGCAAACGAAATATATAGCTATACCGGTCAATCATACTTGGAGCCAACAGGCTTCACAACCTGAGCCATAAAACTATAAATAATTTGAGCGTTAGTTCAAGCATAAATGAGAATTGCAAGGGGTTGGTTTCTCTTACGTTTCCAAATAGTGTGACGGTGATTGAGGGTGAATCCGTATTCCGTTGTCCTAAGTTGAGAAGTTAGAGAAGTTAGAGACGATAGCTGGTACGACATGAGCGGCCGCCGCCTCGACGGCAAGCCCGCCCAGCCCGGCATCTACATCCACGCAGGGCGTAAGGTTGTGATTAAGTAAATATGGAGAAGTTAGCGAAGTTATCGAAGTTATCGCTTCGCTCGAAGTTAACGCTTCGCTCGACGATACTTCTGCTGGCAGAAATCAAGGGCAAATGGTAATGTCGATAACTTCGTTAACTTCGATAACTTCAAAAAGAAAGAAACAATAAAAAACAAAACAACAATGAAGAAGCTATTCATGGTGCTCGCCGCCACCATCATCTGCGGCGCAACAGCGTTTACATCGTGCACGAACGACGACAACCCCGCAACACCCGACCTGGGCGTCAAAGAGAAAATCATGGGCAAGTGGATTGAGGTGGAGATCGACGGGCAGCCCGCACCGAACCGCGGCAATTCGGCCGTCACCTTCGTCTCGGCCACGAAGGCCTACTACAGCTCGTCGAGGCCTGACTACACGGAGACGCAACTGAAATGGAGCGCCCACCGCGAGTACGACGTCAAGATAGAGGGCAACACGGTGACCCTGACCGGCCATCCCGAGAGCGAGCCGGAGCTGACGGTGCAGGAGGACTTCATCATCACGTCGATCACCGCCACCGAGATGGTCTGCAAGTACAGGCATACCACCATCCGCGACGGCAAGGTCAGCGGTCAGCCCGTGGAGAAGAACGCGCGGCTACAGAAGACCGACGTGGACTACCGCGAGGCCGTCATCGGCACTTGGGAGGGCCAGACGTCGGAAGGGCTGAACGTGCGCTGGCAGATCAACACCGATGGCACCTACGTGTACGCCCGGAAGGTGGGCGACGGCGGCTGGGAGACGATGGTCGACGAGTTCAACGAGTACTTCGCCGACGGCTACCTGTTCTGCGCCCGCTGGAAGAACTTCGCCGATGGCAAGGGCGAGCAGCGCCAGTGGTGGGAAATTGAGTCCATCCGCGACGGCGTGATGAAGTGGAAGGGCCTGAGCCGCAACGCCGACGGCCCCACATACGCCGAGACCGCCGAACTGAGGAAGGTGGCCGACATCGACCTAAGCGTCAGCGCAAGAATCATGGGCAAGTGGATGAAGAGCGAGCAGAAC
>JAEEGH010004551.1_pt1 | contig 35500 bp, 27 predicted proteins | sample 9134181 | NCBI WGS metagenome assembly JAEEGH01 (sample SAMN16246544, study PRJNA631951) | gut metagenome | biome: gut microbiome; feature: rumen; material: DP-attached | host: Bos | place: Iran: Karaj | collected 2018-10
CCTGAGCCTCAAGTGAATTCCAGTCGGGAGTGATAGCGGGTACAAGTACCTTATCGCCGGTTTTGAAGTCCTTAACCATGGAGCCTACCTCTACTACTTCGGCGCAGCCCTCATGTCCGAGGATCATGTTGTGACGGTCACCTACAGCACCTTCCCATACTGTATGAACGTCGGAAGTACAGATCGCGATCGCAAGAGGCTTACAGATGGCATCCATGGGACCGCATGCGGGGCGCTCCTTCTCTATCCAGCCTACCTCTCCGATTTTGAGCATTGCAAAACCTTTCATTTTCTTTCTCCTTTCACATTTCCTTTTGGGTAATATTTTTACTACCAGTGAGGATAATACCGCAGCCGTTATTCGATGTCAATACTATCGATTAATATTTTATCGATTTAATAATTATCGATTAATTTTGTACGCTCTGCAAAATAAATAAGGCCCCCGGCGTGAATAACGCCGGAGGCCTGTAAAAACTTTTTATTTCTTGATCGTCTTGAATGCTTCTCTAGCCTTGTAGCTGGTATGAAGCAGCTCATGAGCCTTGTGCGAGTTGGGCTCGCCGAGGAACTCTTTGTAGAGAGCCTTGATCTGAGGATTGTTGTGTGACTGACGAATGGTCTGCTTCTCATCCTCCGAGTAAAGAGCCTTCGCTCTCTTCTCCTTGTAGGTGTCAAGGATATCGGGCTTCTCGTTGGGAAGGAACTGAGGCTTAACGTAAGGCTGGCCGCCTCCGTTGATACATCCTCCGGGACATCCCATGATCTCGATGAAGTGATACTTTGACTTACCTGCGCGGATATCGTCAAGGAGAACCTTAGCGTTCTTCATGCCGTGAGCAACAGCAACGTTAACGGTGGTCTTGCCGATCTTGAGGGAAGCTTCCTTGATGCCGTCAAAGCCTCTTACCTGCTCGAAGTTGATGAGCTTGTGCTCCTTGCCGGTAAGTGCATGATAAGCGGTACGCAGAGCTGCCTCCATTACGCCGCCGGTAACGCCGAAGATAACGCCCGCACCGGTGTAATCGCCAACGATGTCATTGTCGAATTCCTCGTCGGGAAGCATCTTCCAGTTGATACCGGAACGCTTGATGAGCTTTGCAAGCTCACGTGTGGTAAGAACTGCGTCAACATCCTTGATGCCCTTATGCTGAAGCTGCTCGCGCTCCTTCTCGAACTTCTTCGCGGTGCAGGGCATGATCGATACAACGAACATATCCTTGGGATCGATGCCGTTCTTCTCGCAGTAGAAGGACTTAAGGATAGCGCCGAACATCTCGTGAGGGGACTTACATGTGGAAAGATGAGGGAGAAGGTCTCCGTAGTTCATCTCCGCATAGTTGATCCATCCGGGCGAGCATGAGGTGATCATGGGCAGAACGCCGTTGTTGCCGATCCTGCCGAGAAGCTCTGTAGCCTCTTCCATGATTGTAAGGTCAGCTGCATAGTTGGTATCGAATACCTTCTTGAAGCCGAGTCTCTTTAATGCAGCAACCATCTTGCCTGTGCAAGGCGTACCGATCTTCATGCCGAACTCTTCGCCGAGTGCCGCACGAACAGCGGGTGCTGTCTGAACAACAACATACTTGCCAGCCTTGAACGCAGCGTCAACCTTGTCGATCTCCGACTTCTCCATAAGAGCGCCGGTAGGACAAACTGTAGTACACTGACCGCAGAGGATGCAGGGTGAATCTGCGAAAGATCTGTTCTCTGCAGGGCCTACGATAGTATTGAATCCACGCTTCTCAAATCCGAGAACCGACTTGCCGTGTGCGCTCTTGCAGCGCTCGATGCAGCGTCCGCAAAGTATGCACTTGGAAGTGTCCCTGATGATGGAAGGTGTAACCTCATCGATAGTAGCAGGTGTCTTTACGCCTTCGAACATACCCTCGCGTGCGCCTGTAGCCTTAGCAACATAGAGAAGCTCGCAGTATTCGTTCTTCTCGCACTGCTGGCACTGCATGGAGTGGTTTGAAAGAAGGAGCTCAACGGAAGCACGGCGCGCTGCTACTGCTGCGGGTGAAGAGATGGTGATCTCCATGCCCTCGTTAACGGGATATACGCAGGAAGCAACGAGTCCTCTTGCGCCCTTAACTTCAACAAGGCAGACACGGCACGAACCGCGTGAGCACTCTCCGTGGTTGTACGCACACAGAGAAGGAATATTGTAACCGCAAAGCTTTGCGGCTTCGAGTATTGTCAAGCCTTCCTCTACCTTATAGGGAATGCCTTCAATTTTGATATTAACTTTTGCCATTTCGGATTCCCCCTTATTCTTTGGTGATTGCCTTGAACTTACATGACGCCATACATAATCCGCACTTTACGCACTTCTGGGGATCGATCTGTCTCGAAGGCTTCTTGTGACCTTCGGGAGTGTAATCGGTCTCAGAGATAGCGTTAACGGGACACTGTCTTTCGCAGAGTCCGCAGCCGATACATGTATCTTTGTTGATCTTGTACTGCATGAGGTTCTTACATACCTTTGAAGGACATTTCTTATCAACGATATGCGCAATGTACTCATCTCTGAAGTGAGTGAGTGTGGAAAGAACGGGGTTTGCCGCGGTCTGGCCGAGTGCGCACAGAGAGCCCGCCTTAATGGTCTGGCTGATCTCCTCGAGCTGTGCAAGGTCGTCCATGGTAGCCTTACCGTCAGTGATCTTGGTAAGGAGCTCAAGCATACGTCTTGTACCGATACGGCAGGGTGAGCACTTACCGCAGGACTCGTCGCAGATGAATTCCATGTAGAACTTCGCAACGTCAACCATACAGTTGTCTTCATCCATAACGATCGCACCGCCGGAGCCCATCATCGAGCCGCGTGCAACAAGGTTATCGAAATCGATCTCGGCATCGAGATCCTTCTCGGTAAGACATCCGCCCGAAGGTCCTCCTGTCTGGATGGCCTTGAACTTCTTGCCGTTGGGGATTCCGCCGCCGATGTCGTAAATGAGTTCGCGAAGGGTTGTACCCATGGGAACCTCTACGAGGCCGACATTGTTAACCTTTCCGCCGAGAGCGAATACCTTCGTTCCCTTTGACTTCTCTGTTCCGCACTCTGCGAACTTCTTTGCACCCTCGCGAAGGATGTAAGGTACGCATGCAAGAGTCTCAACGTTGTTAACAACTGTGGGCTTATCCCAGAGACCCTTAACTGCAGGGAACGGAGGACGGGGACGGGGCATACCGCGCTGACCCTGGATAGAGTTAAGGAGCGCAGTCTCCTCACCGCAGACGAAAGCGCCCGCGCCGAGTCTGATATGTACTCTGAAGCTGAAGTCGGTACCCATGATATTGTCACCGATGAGTCCGAGCTCCTCAGCCTGCTTGATAGCGATCTTAAGACGGTTAACAGCGATCGGGTACTCGGCACGAACATAGAAATATCCGTTCTGCGCGCCGATGCAGTAACCTGCGATCATCATACCCTCGATAACCGCAAGGGGATTACCTTCGAGGATGGAACGATCCATGAATGCTCCGGGGTCACCCTCGTCACCGTTACAGACAACGTACTTGTCGCCGCCGCCGTTGATCGCGAACATCCACTTACGTCCGGTAGGGAAGCCTGCGCCGCCGCGTCCGCGAAGACCTGCGTCAAGTACTTCCTGTGCAACTTCCTGACGTGTCATCTTGAGAGCCTTTGCAAGACCCTGGAATGCGCCTGCGCCGAGAGCCTCTTTAATGTCCTCGGGATTGATCTGTCCGCATGCGTGAAGGGCGATTCTGCGCTGCTTCTTGTAGAAGTTGATATCCTCCTGCTTTGCAACCTTCTCGCCTGTAGCGGGGTCAACGTAAAGAAGTCTCTCAACAACTTCCTTGCCTACGATATCCTTTTCAATGATTTCGGAAACGTCCTCGATCTTAACAAGTCTGTAAAGTGTGTCTTCAGGGTAGATCTTAACGAAAGGACCCTGTGAGCAGAAACCGAAGCAGCCTACCTGATTAACGGAAATATCTTTATCAAGCTTGCGTGCCTTTAACTGCTTTTTGAACTCCTCCATGATCTCGGTGGAGTGAGAAGAGATACAACCAGTACCGCCGCAAAGAACGATGGCACGCTTCCCCTTAAAGCCGCTGAGTTTTTCCTCAAGACATTTGGTGCAGGAAGAGGTTGTTTTTTCGAGCTGTTCAAATGATTTGATCTTTTCCATCTTTACGCCTCCCCTTCCTTATATTTTTCAATGATACCGGGAACATCCGAAACGCTTAACTTGGGATATACCTGACCGTTAATGGAAACGGCGGGAGCGATACCGCATGCACCGATGCAACGCAGAGCGTCGAGAGTAAAGAGACCGTCGTCGGAAGTCTCGCCGGCCTTAATGCCGAGAATCTCCGAGAACTTGTCGATAACCTGCTGGGCACCCTTTACATAACAGGCTGTTCCCAGACAGCAGCCGATAACATATTTTCCCTTCGGCTTAAGAGAGAAGAACGAATAAAACGTTACAACACCGTAGATCTCCGCAACGGAAACGCCCGTCTTCTCGGAAACCAGCTCCTGAACTTCCAGCGGAATATAACCGTACTCCTTCTGGATGTCGGACAGGATCATCATGAGCGGTGTAGGCTCATTTTCGTACCGGCTGCAGATCTCGGTGATCTGCTTTACGGCAGCTTTGCTAAGTTTGGACATAGAATCCTCTCCTTTTAGAAAAATAGTTAAAACGAAAGGCTCGGACCATACAACGCGGTCGAGCCTTTCGGAGTTGCACAATCACTTGAATTATGCCAAAAAAATCGGGCATTTGCAAGAGGTTTGCGCAGATATTAACCATTTTCGATAATACTGTTATAGTTTTATTCGGTATAACCTGTATTTTTTGAACAAAATGTCGATTATCTTCTGCCGAGATCGGTATCGTCCCATCTTGTTACGCTGTGCTTTTTGATGTAATCAACGATCTCATCAAAATAGCAGAACGCGAGTCCGACATAGCTGTCGGCAGCGCCGTAATAGATGGCGATCTTTCCGCTCTCCGGATCGTGGATCGTTGCGCAGGGGAAGCATACGTTGGGAACGAAGCCTCTCTCCTCGTACCACTCCTGGGGAGTGAGCAGCCAGTTTTCGCAGCGGTAAAGCACCTTGGAAGGATTCTCCAGATCAAGGATTGCTCCGCCGATGGAGTAAACGTAGCCGCTGCAGGTACCTGCAACGCCATGGTAGAATAAGAGCCAGCCTTCCGATGTCTCGATGGGGGCTGCGCCTCCGCCGATCTTAAGGCTCTCCCACCACTCGGGAGAACGGCCCATTACATGTCTGTGCTTGCCCCAGTAAAGCATATCCGGGGATTCGCTGATAAAGATATCACCGAAAGGAGTATGTCCCGAATCCGAAGGTCTCGACAGCATCATGAAGTTGCCGTTTATCTTCCTCGGGAATAAAACAGCGTTGCGGTTGAAAGGCAGGAAGGGATTCTCGATCCTTGTAAAGGTCTTGAAATCCTTGGTCTTTGCCATACCGATGGCTGCGCCGTAGAAGTCCGTGCACCAGATGATGTAGTACGTATCCTCGACCTTTACCAGACGGGGATCGTATGCGTAGTTGGGCATGAAGGGCTCGCCGTTTTCGTCAACGAACTGTATCTTTTCCTTCTCGAAATTCCAATGGATACCGTCTTCGCTTCTGCCGAAGTAGATCATTGAAATGCCGTTTGCCTGCTCTCCGCGGAATACACCGATGAACTTGCCTTCGTAAGGTACAACCGCGCTGTTAAAGATACGGGCAACCCCCTCGACCGGGTTACGGTCGATGATGGGGTTTTCCGAATATCTCCATACGGGGGCATTAACGATATCAGCGGGTCGCTCCTGCCACGGCACATTGGCAACGTGAGGAGCGATCATTTTAATATCACTCATTGTCTTGTCCTCGTATTATGTTATTATTTGCCGCCAAGAGTATTGTCCAGAGCGTCCTGAACTTCCTGCTTGTGGATTTCCTGGAACTGAGCGGGTGTAACTGTTCCGTTCATAAGTGACCAGAGATCCCAGTTGATGCCCATGGAATTCCAAAGGTCAACGGTAGGCTTAGCCATGATCTCCTGCTGAGTCTTGAAGTTAGCCTGACGAAGCTCGTCGGTCTTAGCCGAAGCGTTGATCCACCAGTTAAGTGTAGCGGGATCGTCACGCTTGGTTGTATCAAGCTCATACCAGTTCCACATATCATAGAGAACGTTAAGTACGGTTACGGGATCCTCAACGCCTGCGGGGATGATGTAAAGCTCGCCGCCTACGTCATTAAGCTGAGGATCTGTTGCCTGGTTGCCGGAAGGGCCTACAGGCCAATGGCAGTATGCGATATCGAAAGGAAGGGTGTAGCCGAGAGTTCCGTCCCAGTCATAGTCGGAACCGTTCTGCTGGTTAAGCCATACATTGCCCCACCAGAATCCGATATTGCCGTTTCTGTATCTGAGACGAACGTCGTTGGAGTCCTCCTCGTTAGATACGGGAACGCATACATTGTAAACATTGTACATATCATAGTACATCTGAAGAACTTCGGTCATAGCCTGGGAAGTAAGGCCTTCTGTAGGTGTCGAAGCAATGCTTGCGCCGTTGGAGAGCATGAGTTCTTCAAGAAGGTCGGTATCCCAACCGCACCAACCGTACTGGTCGATCTGGCCGTCGCCGTCGGTATCCTGGGTAAGAACCTGCATGTACTCGATGAACTTATCCCATGTCCACTCGCCGCGCTCCCAGAGATCACGGGGATCCTCAAGGTTGTAGTCTTCAAGAAGCTGGATGTTGAATGCAAGAGGGTTGGTGTTTACCATACCGCCCTGACGCTTGATGAGGCAAGCCTTGCCGTCGCCAAGGTCAACATAGCTCATAACGATCTGATCTGTGAAAAGGTCATGATCTGCGGGAAGTACTGTCTTAAGGTCAAGCGCAAGTCCGTTGGTCTGAGCGGGAATTGCGAATGCTGCTTCTGTAAGGTAAATGTCGCAGTCAGGTGAACCTGCAAGGATGGAGGTGTTGATAGACTCCTTAACGCCTGCGTAGGTAAGGTTGGTCCAGTAGAACTTAAGGCCGTATCTGTCTTCGATCTTCTTAACGTTCTCGAATCTGGCCTGCAGCTGGTCTCTGTTAACCTTGTTTGCAGCCTTTGTAGCCTCGTCGTCGCCTTCCTTGTCCTGGTTTACGATCCAGTCACCGCTGTCTTCTACAGAGGTGTCCGCACTGTCATAGTGCTGAACCCACCATGTACCGATGTAGATGTCTCTGGTTCTTTTCTCGTGAGAGGTGTTGGAAGAAGGTGTTCCCGTTGTAGCGGGATCATTGTTGGTTGCGGGTGCACTGGTGGGATTCGCGTTCGAATCACCCTTGCCCTTGCAGGCTGCAAGGCTGAGCACCATTACAACCGCAAGAAGCATCGCAAGAATTCTCTTTAATTTCATTATTTAATCCTCCGTAAATTACTTGTTAACAACTGCAGAGATCACCTGAACATTGTAGCCGGGGAAGCACATTCCGCCTGCTGCTGCGTAACCTGCAGCTGCCTCTGCGGTAACGGTAAAGGTAACCGAAGTAGCGCCGAGATCGTCAAAGATGATAGCGCCGTCGTTCTGGAAATGGATCTTGCCGTTGCCGGTCTCATCCAGATCTGCGAATGTCTCAGCCGTAGGCTTTGTCCAATCGGGATATGCTGCGAAGAATCCGCCCCAATCCGAAGGATTAAGAACGAGAACCTCAACAGTTACGCTTACGGGATCCTTAGCGCCTGCAAAGTAAGCTGCGGGAATGATCGCACCGCAGGTCCAGTCGCCCTGGTACTCTCCGTTAAGAGGGCACTCATATCTGTTATGGCAAACTGTAGCCTTGGTAACCTGAACATTATATCCGGGGAAGCACATTCCGCCAGCTGCTGCGTAACCTGCAGCCGCTTCCTTTGTAACGGTGAAAGCAACCGTTGTAGCACCGAGATCATCAAAGATGATAGCGCCGTCGTTCTGGAAATGAATGGTTCCGTTGCCGGTCTCATCCAGATCAGCAAAGGTCTCGGCTGTGGGCTTTGTCCAGTCGGGATAAGCAGCGAAGAAGCCTGCCCAATCCGAAGGATTAAGAACAAGTGTCTCAAGTACAACGCTTACGGGACCGTCTGCGTTCTCGAAGTAAGCAGCGGGAACTGTTGCACCGCAGGTCCAGTCGCCCTGATACTCAAGGTTGCAGGGAACGCTATAGGTATCCTTGCTTACAGTTGCCGAGATAACCTGTGCGTTGTAGCCGGGGAAGCACATTCCGCCGTTTGCTGCGTAACCTGCAGCTGCTTCCTTTGTAACGGAGAAGCTAACCTGTGTAGCGCCGAGATCGTCAAAGATGATAGCGCCGTCGCTCTGGAAGTGGATCTTGCCATTGCCGGTCTCGTCCAGATCAGCGAAGGTCTCAGCGGTGGGCTTTGTCCAATCGGGATAAGCAGCGAAGAAACCTGCCCAATCCGAAGGATTAAGTACAAGAACATCAAGTGTTACGTTAACTGCGGAATCAGCATCTGCAAAGTAAGCTGCGGGAACTGTTGCGCCGCAGGTCCAGTCACCCTGGTACTCTGCATTCAGAGGCCACTGGTAAGTGGTGTCGCTGACTCTGGCCGAAATAACCTGTGCATTGTAGCCGGGGAAGCACATTCCGCCTGCTGCAGCGTAGCCTAAAGCCGCTTCCTTGGTAACGGTGAAAGCAACCTTTGTAGCGCCGAGATCGTCAAAGATGATAGCGCCGTCGCTCTGGAAGTGGATCACGCCGTTGCCTTCCTCGGTAAGGTCCGCGAAGGTCTCAGCGGTAGGCTTTGTCCAATCGGGATAAGCAGCGAAGAAGCCTGCCCAATCCGAAGGGTTAAGTACGAGTGTATCAAGAACCACGCTGACAGGTCCCTGTGCGTTTGCAAAGTAAGCTGCGGGAATAACCGCGCCGCAGGTCCAGTCGCCCTGGTACTCTGCGTTCAGAGGGCAATTGTAGCCGTAAACGAAATCAGCTCCGCCGGTTGCACCGAGAGGTGATGTCGAAGCGATCTCAACTGTGGTGTCGGCTGCGATGAGATTGCCGTCCTTGTCAAGGAACTTGATGTTGTCAACGAAGAAGCCCTGGTTGCCTGCTACGTCGTCGTTCTTACCGATTACGAAGTAGTTGTTGGCTCCTGCGGTGAAAGCTGTGCTTACGGTAGCGGTAACGGTCTTGGGGTTCATCTTGGGAAGATAAACGGACCACTCTGCTATTGTCGATCTTGCTGCGGCGTCATCGCCGGTGTAGGCGTAAACAACGCCCGAAACAGGCTGGAAGTCGCCTTCGCCGTATGTTCCTACATCAAACTTGATCGTAGCAACATTGGCAATGTTGTCGCCTAAGAGTGAAGCAAGGTCAAAGCCGATATAGCCTTCCTTCTTCTGGAATACGTTTGCTGCTGCGAGAACCTTTGATCCGTTTAATTCAACAACGGAAAGGTTGCTTGCGTCGGCATTGAGTGAAAAGTCGGGCATCATTGTCGCATATGCGCAATTTTCGTCCTCGAAATCAATGCTGGCGTCTCCCCCTTCAAGTACAGGCGCCTGAGTAGGCTTTGCGGGCTCGGGTGTGGGAGCCTCGGTGGGTGCCTGAGTAGGAGCCTGGGTGGTAGCAGGTGCCTCTGTGGGCTGCTCTGCCTGATCACCGGACTTGTTGCATGCGGCCAGGCTGAATACCAAAACGAGAGCCATGACCAGTGCTAAAAATTTGTGCTTACCCAATTTTTTTCATCCTCCTTAAGAATAAATGTGGTTGAGACTGTCAAGACGTGCATTATCCTACGATACCGCTTCGCTCAACACCCTCTATAAAGTATTTCTGAAGGCACAGATAAATGATGACAACAGGAAGAATAACAAGTATCGCGCCTGCATCACGGTAGAGTTCCTGAAGCGTCAGCGATAGGATCTGGTCCTCGTTCGCGATGATGCCCTGCAAGCTTGCTATTCTCTTACTGATGGCCGTTTTATCCGGTATCAGAAATAACTTCGCGTAGAAAACGTCATTGAACTGCCAAACGATCGAGAACACCGTGACAGTAATGACAGCCGGCATTGCGTTTACCAGCATTATCCTGCTGTATGTGTAAAACATTCCGGCGCCATCCACAAATGCAGCCTCTTCTATCTCCTTGGGGAGACCTCTGAAGAACTGATTGAAGATGTAAATGAACAGACCCGAGCGCAGTCCGCATCCCAGAAGCGTCATCAGATACATCGGGATAACGGTTCCCATGATACCGGGAGTACCCGTCAGCCTGATACCGATTCCGAAGGGATCGAAGCTCATGAAGGTCATGTATAAGGGAAGCATGATCGTATGCGAAGGGATGATGATCGTAACCACAACGCATCCGAAGAGCAGCTTCTTTAAGGGGAATTCAAATCTTGCAAATCCGTATCCGACCATCGAGCATATCGCGAGCTGGAGCAGCGTGATCGTAGCCGTGTACAGAAGGCTCTTTAAAGCGGTGCTCCAGTAATCGAGCCTGAGGATCGCAAGACTGTACTTCTCCAATGTAGGAAAATGAGGAAGTACGAATACCATGGGGTTGAACGCATCCGCGTCGGACTTGATCGAATTGGCGATCATACCGATCACGGGCGCCAGGATAACATAGCTTACGCCGATAAGTATCACATACTTAAACACCGTAAGGACCATGTTCTTAAGCTCGTTTCCGGCTATCCTGAGCTTAAGGGGATCATTGATCGTTTTTTTGAATCTGACCGGCAGACTCTCTTTTACTGCTTTTTCCGTCACAATAACTCCCCCTTTCATCAGTTATAGTAGAACGTACGCTTTTGTATCAGTCTGACTATGATGACCAGTATCAGACAGGTCGTGATCGTGCTGACCAGACTGAATACGGCGCTCAGACCGTAGTTGAATTCGGTAAACGAAGTCCTGTATGCGAGTTCGACAACATCACTGTTTGTAAAGCTGTCAACGATCGTATAAACAACGTTTGTGATAATGTGCGGCATAACCATCGGGAAGGTTACCTTCCAGAAGGTCTCGTATGCTGTGGCACCCTCGATCTTCGCAACCTCGTAAAGAGATCCGGGGATCGACTGAAGCGCGGCGATAAAGATGATGATCTGTACGCCGGATGCCTTGATGATGTCATTGATACGTGAAACCGCTCCCGCCAGATAGTCGATGACCTTGGCCGGTATACCGAAGTTCATGAACATGTTCACGAGGTAATCGATGCTGAAGGCCAGCTCCGTGGACGCGTTGGTCGCATCAACTTCGGACGCGGTCGTCGAGATACCGCCGTTCATCATCGTCTCGGCCAGATCCATCATCGCCGAGATAGCTCCCGAGTTAAGTATTACGGGCAGGAAGAATATCGCTCTGAAGAACGCCCTGCCGGGGAACTTCTTGTTCAGGAGCATCGCCATGAACAAACTGAAGAATGTGATAAGCGGTACATCTATCAGCATATTCATGACCGAAGTCGTAAGAACCTGCTTAAAGGAACCGTGCTCCCTGAACGCATAAATGAAGTTCTGGAAGCCGACATGTTCAAGCTGGTAACCGCCGGCCACGGGATCTACGGTAAGCTTTGACAGACTGAACTGTCCGGTAAGGATTATCGATCTTACGTAAAAGAGCAGGAAGCCCACTACCCAGGGAAGAATGAACAGGTAGCCCATGATCATTCTTTTTTGCGGAAGGGATAATCTGCGTTTTTTCTTGTTCATTTATGTTCCCCCTTCCTCTTTGGAAACGGTTTTAACCGTTTCCGATTCCTCGCAGGAAGCTTGACTGTTATTCTGCAACGTCAGGACTTTGTAGGAAAGCGCGTCGACCGTTACGCCGTCAACGGTCGCGGAAGAATCCGAGTAGTTTACATAGATCTTCACGCCGTTGCTGTAGGTTACGGTCCTTACGCTGCCGTCGATCTTATGACCGGTGATCTGCGCGCCTTCTACGTTTTTAAGCGCTGCATTTACGAAGTTGTAAGCGTCCACAGCCTCCTGTTCGTATACGGCGAAGGTGGTCGAGTAGAAACGGTTGAGTCCCGTGTTCTTCATAAGGCTCGACTCCTGCTTCGTGAACTGGTAATGAGGCGATGTGCCGGTCTCTACCAGCTCAAGGAGATTCTTTGTAAGCTCGTATTTGTCTTCGTAATTGAGCAGCTTCGAAGAGTAATCGATGCATCCGTGGATGACCATCTGGTACAGCGGAACGTATTCGTCGCAGATGAAGAATTCGTTCGAATCGGTCGGAACGTTGATTATGTCTTCGGCATAGTCAAAGGCATATTCGTTGGCCGAATCAAAGAGGAGCTTCTTGCCGGTGCCCTCGAGCTTGTCCAGCTGGGCGAGCACGATATTGAGCGCCTGTTCGCGGTCCACGATACCGGTTCTCTTCTTATCCGACTGAAGGGTATTGCCGAGATCTCTCAAGGCAATTCCGTCAATGTCGTAATTCGTGATCTTTGAGGTGAACTTGTCAATGTATCTGGGCAGGAACTTCGGTGAGAGCAGATCGTATCTGGTCTCGTTGTATCCGAGCGATGCGGTGTTTCTGTAGGTCGTCGGATTGTTCTGTCCGAACGCCGCAACGTAACCGCCGCCGTAGTAACACGAAGATTCCGCATTGTAGTTGAAGCCCGAATCCGCGAAAGTCACCTTCTGGAAAGCAACGTCTCCGTAGAGCTTTCCGCCGATACTCTTCATTACCTCGTTCAGGTCCTCAAGCCCCGATTTTCCGCCGAGCTTCTTTACGACTCTTATGTCGTGCGCGGCATCATGATAGTAGCCCTCGTTAAACCAGCCCTGCAGGTTCATCACCTGGTTCGTGATGCCCTTTGAAGCCAGATCCTTTGCCATCTCTCCGGCTTCGTCGAAATCGGTCATGCTGAAAACATGCAGATATCCGACGCCCAGGATATGTCCTGTTTCTTTAACACCGGAAATGATGTCGTAGTAGAACGGGATGTCGCCGGTCCTGCCGCTGGGAGCGATGCGTCCCTCGGCGATCAGCTTCTCGCGGTAGTAATTCGCGATTCCCGAATAACCCGTGTAATCTTCCTTCAGGAAGGAATATCTTACCTGAAGGTCTACGTCGTAGAGGTTCTCCTCCATTACATAGGTATCGATGTTCGCATTTCCGAACATCTGAAGGTTATCGGTGTTTCTGATAACAAATGTGGGGAATGCGTAATTGTAGTCATTGAATACTCCCGAAACGTTCGCCGTGATCGTGGCGATAGTCTCACCGCCCTCAACGGTTGCGAGCACGCTTCTGTCTTTGTAGCAAAGTCCGAATATCGGAAGTCTCGCGTCGTCCGACTCCTCGAGGTTCGTATAGTTCGCGGTCATCGGGTCGATGCCGTAAATATACTGTGAATACTGCGCCGCTCCGGTCTTGCCGTTGTTGAAGTTGATCAGCGCGCCCGAACCGTTCGGAACCACGATATAGCCTTCGTCGTCATAGCTCGATGCGGCCATGTAACGGAGAAGCTGTATCCTGTATATGTATCCGGGGCCGTGCTCTTCTATTCCCTTTGCGGGGATGTTTACAACGAGCGAGTCGCCGTCAAGTCTGTACTCAAGCGGAACAACGAACCAGGTCATGTCCTCTTTTCCGATGTTCTGTGGCTCGCCGACCTGATAGATGTAGCGGAAACCGCCTTCAACCGCTTCCCAGGTGTACTTATGCGCCTGTACCGACTTGCTGTAAGAGTCCATCGTCGCCGACGCTACGGCCGTATTGTAGAACTGAAGGATGAACTGCGATTTGAGGTAGTTCTTATTCGCAGCCTTCGCCACGGTGTCCGCGTCCGCATTGACGGGATTCGTATAACTGATCGAGCCGTCGCGCTTGTCATATACGGCAACGTTGCAGGTCTTGGTGTCGGTGTAGAGCTTAAGGTACTCATTCTCGGTGACCAGCTGAAAGCCGGGTACATCGGGATTCGCCTCGCTGATGAAGTTCAGCTCCGTACCCGCTTCGTACTCATAGTCCTTGAGGTACTGCTTATAGCCCTTGTAAGCCTTGAAATGGATCAGGTAATAGGCCAGGTATGTGATGCCTATGACCGCTGCGGCACATACGACTGTCAGCAGTACTTTTTTGCCGAGCGACATCGGGAGCGCGACATTCTTGTCTTTCTTTTTCTTCATGTCTGCCCCCTTATCCTCTGAATATTATCTCGGTATATACGCTTCTGATGAAGTTGTATACCTTACCGAGCAGGTTGCTGAGCAGGAGCATAAGGAAAACGATGATGAGCATCGCAAGGAACGTAAGAATCAGGGTTCCGAGCGTCTTGCCAACCGTAAAGTTATGTACCTGCATGATTCCGATGATCATCATGATCACGCCCCATGCGATGCAGACGCCGAGGATGATCGAGTAGAATGCCTGCTCCTCATCTGCCAGGAACTGGCTGATGATCGTGGTGAGCACAAGTCCGATCGTAATGGGCATCGTTCCGTAGCCTACCGCGATCAGGATGTCCTTCATACGGCCCTCTCCGTTCATCAGACAGGTGATGGACCAGTTGCTGACGCAGAGAAGGATATAGAACGCGAGAACGCCGAGCAACTCGTAAAGAGAGTCAACGCTTCTCGGATCGAGATCGTTTACCACGAAGCTCGCAAGCAGTCTGTTTGCAGAAAAGCTCGCGCTGAACAGGAATACCATCAGGAAAGCGAGCGGCACGCTTCCGCGCTCCTCATGCCTGATCCAGTAATATCCGTCCACCGGATGAGTCAGGGTGTAAAACAGATAACTCCACTTCTCTTTCGAAAAAGCCTTAGTCATCGTCAATTACCCCCTTTCTGCGCTTTCTGTATCTTCTGAACAGGACAATCGCAATGATCAGAACAACGACTCCGGTCAGGAAGTAGCTCGCGTTATTCTTGAGAACCTCGTTCCTGTAGCGCTTGTAAGCGATCGAGTAATAATCGCGGTTCATTCCGAGCTTTAAGTACTTCATCGCGCTCTTGTAATCGCCCGATGACAGATAAGCCTTGCCGATACCGGTATTTGCCAGCTCATTGTTCTCATCGAGCTCGAGCACCCTGTTCCATACATCAACCGCGAGAGCCTCGTCTCCGTCGTAACGGAGGCCGACCGCCGTGTTGATCTTGTCGCCGTATTCGGTCACCTTGAAAGAGGTGATCGCGGCCATGTTCGAATCAAGAACGCAGATTCCGGTGCCTATCTGCTCGATCGCAACGGGCATCTGGAATGTACCGATCTGGGTACCGAGACCGCCGAAGATGTAGAGCAGATTGCCCTCGTGATCGTAAGTGAAGATCCTTCCTCTCTTACGGTCGAGGCAGGAGTAGATACCCTTGTCTCTGTAAACAACGTCGGTGAACTGCGAGGGTCCGAAGTAATCGCCGGTTCCGCTGATCTCAAGATCGCCTCCGAGATTCTTGTTCTCGCCCTTCTTGATGACATCCTGTCCGGACGGATTGAGGCGTCTTACGCCCTGAATGCCGTCGGATGTGATATTCGTAGCATAGATGAAGCCCTCGGGGTCAACATCGATGCCTGTAAACTCTGTAGGGATGAAGAGCTTCTGGTTCGCTCTCTCCTCTTTTGTCGCGATCCTTCTCCAGAATCTCTCCCAGAGTGAGATCGTAACCGAAATGGTACCGAAGAAACCGGTGAACTGTCCGTCGGTCTCGAATACCATGATTCCCTCGAACATGTTCTGCGCGATGACGTAAACACGGTCCGCGTAGTCAACGGCAACCTTCCAGGGAGTGAACACAAAGCCGTCTTCGAGCGATTCGGACTTGGGATCCGAAACGATCTGCTTTAAGTTATGGTCCGGATCGAGGACTACGACTCTCCTGTTCTTCGAATCGGCAATGTAGATATTGCCTTTTTCCGAAACGCATACTCCGTAAGGAGCGCCGAGCTTGTCCTCTTTGCCGTTGTTGTCAAAGGTTGCGATCACTGAGAGCACGTTCTCGAGCTTTTCGTCGAGGACTACCACACGGTTGTTGCCCGTATCGGCGATGTATACTTTTCCGTCGGGCGACTTGCACATATCCTGGGGAGTCTTGAAATCTCCTATCGACTCTCCGTTGAAATATAAGTTCCTTCCGTAGAGAAGCTTGTCGGGAACATAAGCCGCAGGTGTGTAATGAATGTACTCTCTGTAATCGTAATTGTATGTATCGTAAGGAATATCATCGGCTCTTGCTGCCGTTGCTGCCTGGCTCACAACCATAACGACCGCAAGCAACAGGGTGATCACGCGAGCCAATTTATTCAATTTTCTCATAAGGTTATCTCCTTGTTATCAGGTCGTTATCATTCCTTCATACCGGAAGTGGTCATGGTCTCGAGGACGTTCTTCTGACAGATCAGGAAGAATGTGATCGGGACAGCCGCGATGATAAAGGTTACGGCCGCAGCCGCGCCCGCACGGGCGGCACCGCCAGCGGATATCTGGAACAGTGCGTACTGCAGAGGTTTTAACTGCTCATCGCGAAGGAAGGTAGAACCGGTGTTGCCCCACATCTGCTGGAACTGGAAGATTGCGAGTGTCAGCCACGCGGGCTTAACGTTCGGCATTACGATGCTCCAGAAGATGGTCCACTCACTCGCTCCGTCCAGTCTCGCGGATTCCATCAGCGAGTCGGGCAGCTGCTCCATGAACTGCTTCATCAGATAAAGTCCCATACCGAACGAGCAGGCCGGAAGCACGAGCGCGAGGTAGGTATTGTTGATATGCAGCCACGAAATGATCATGTACTGCGGTGTCTGTGTTACCTGCCATGAGAACATCATGGACATAACGATCAGACTGAACAATATCTTCTTTCCGGGGAACTTGTGCTTTGCAAGCGGATAAGCCGCGAGCGAAGCGATTATAACGTGTCCGATCATACCGCCGCCCGTAATGATGATCGTGTTCAGGATGTATCTTGAGAAAGGCACCCATGAATCGCTCATCAGGACGAACAGATCGGAGAAGTTCTCAAAAGTAGGGTTTCTTACGAAAATCTTGGGCGGGTACTGGAAAAGCTCATCGAGAGGCTTTAAACAGTTGTTTATTACCATTACGAGCGGCACTGCCATTGCCACACCGCAGATTCCCATGATCACGAAAAGCAGCGTATTGCCCGCAGCCGAGCGGTTCAGCTTCTTTTCTCTGGGCCTTCTCTTAAAAAGCCCTTTCTTTACATAAACATATTCTTCAACGTGTCTTGCCATGCTTACTCACCCACCCTTCTGAGGAGTCTCTGAATAAGCTGGTTGCTGCCGACCATCAGGATGAACAGCAGAGTCGCGATCGCCGAAGCGTAGCCCATCTCGAAACGTACTGTACCGTAGTCGAGAAGGTGGGTAACAACCGTGGCGCCCGCGTAGTTAACGGAAGGATTACCTGCCAGGTTGATCGATACGTCGCAGATGGCGAATGAAGTCGTGATCTGCATAACCGCACCGAACATCAGCTGAGGCTTCATCGCGGGCAGTGTTACGAACCAGAGCTCCTGCCAGCGGTTCTTTACGCCGTCGAGCGCGGCGGCCTCATAGAGCGATTTGTCTACGGTCTGGAGACCTGCGATGAATGTCAGGAAGCCGGTACCCAGCGACAGCCACAACTGTACGATGATGAGCACGGGAAGCACGTATTTCTCGGTCTGCATCCAGAGCTTTGCTTCATCGATGATGCCGGTTCTTAACAGAAGTCCGTTCAGATATCCGTAACGGTCTCCGGTAAGGATCAGGTTCCATACAACGTATGCGTTACCGCATATCGAGGGTGCGTAGAATATCAGTGTAAGGAAGGCTCTCAGCCAACCCTTGAACTCATTGATGATCCACGCGAAGAGCAGGCACATGAAGTAGCTGACGGGGCCCGTTACAACGGCCAGGATCAGTGTGTTCTTCAGCGACTTGATGAAGATGTCGTCTTCGAGGAAGAGCTTGATGTAGTTCTTCCATCCGATGAACTGCGGCATTTCCAGCATGTTGTAGTAGGTGAAGCTGAAGATCATCGCCATGCCTACCGGGAGCACCGTAAAGAAGAAGAACAGGATGAAGTAAGGAGCAAGCATCAGATAGGAGGATCTGCTTTTCTTCATCTGATCCCACAGCGTCATTCTGCTGCGCGGTATGGTCGATACCGTATGACTGGTATATTTTTCCACCGATTTGCCCTCCTTCCTCAGTCAAGTCCAAGCTCTGCGCGCTTGTAGTCTATTTCCGCATTGATGTAGATTACCTTGTCCATCAGTTCCTCACGCGGCGAAGCCGTATCGGTCTCGGTAACTACGGTGTAGAATGCGTTGTTTACGTTACGCCATGAATAATATCCGCCGGGTACCTGCGGGATACCGCGTACGCACTGCATCGATACCTGAAGTGCGCGGAAGTCGCTTACAGGCCAGCTCATGTTCGTGAACGCTTCGTAGTTCGCGGTGGGAACACGTGCCGCGGAACCCATCAGGGATTCCATCTCCCGTCCGTAAGCGGTCTGTGTCTCAGCCGAAGACCACCACTTTACGAACTCCCAGCTCTCTTCCGGATAATCCGTATCCGCCATGATCATGCTCGCAAGTCCGGTACATGCAACAGAATGATCCACACTGCCGTCCTCATGCACCATGCCGGGGATCTGTGTAAAGCTCCATAAGCCGGCGATATCGGGAGCGGATACCGCGAAATTGTTGTAGTCGGTGTAGTCCGCGATGATGATCGGGCACTCACCTGTACGGAAACGTTCCTCAACGGATGTGGAACGGTCGATCTTGTAGTCTGTGTAGTAATTGCAGAATACCTTGAACGCGTTTACCGCGATGTCCGAATCAAGAGCCGACGCCTTCGAATCCTCGGTGTAATACTGTCCGCCGTGCTGATAGAGGATCGATGCGAAAAGCTGCTCGTTCGGGAGCATTCCGAATTCCATCTGGTTCTTCGAAAGGACTGACATCGCAACCTTTACGTCATCCCATGTCTCGGGAAGCTCAAGTCCGATCTCCTTTAAGATATCCTTTCTGTAGAACATTACGGGGAAGGTGATGGTCTCGGGCAGCGCATACAGCGCTCCGTTGTACATGAACTGCTCGTAAGCCGCATCCGGGAATCTGGTGAGCACCTCCTGCCAGTCGGAGAACTGCGTAAGGTCGAGCACCGCATGTCTGATACCATAGTTTACCGGCGTATCGTTGCCCGTGTTAAGAACCGCGCCCGCGATACCGTTGGTATTCGCAACCTGGATCGCAACGTCGGGGCCCTCTCCCACGAGAGTCGCCTTCAGCAGTGTCGACATGTCAACGAGCTGTACGTTAACGCTGATGCCGCTCTTATTGGTAAATGTCTCGTCTATCAGAGACTTGATAACATTTGCCTGGTCACGTCCGGAACCGATCCAGAGGGTGATGACCTTTGTGTCTTTATCTTCCGCTACCGAACCGATCTGGTTGTAGTCGATGATGAATGAATAGAACAGACGGCTGATCTCGTGTCCGGCCCTCTTAAAGAAGCCTGACTTCGTGATGCCCGACTTGGTGTCCGCCGAGTGTACGCTGAACGAATCGAGCGCGAGGGGCTGGCTGATAACCTGTGTGATCCAGTTACCGCAGGCTCTGACGTTAACCTTGTAGGAGCTGATGACCTTTACGAAATCGTCGTTGTCCTTGATAAGGTCGTCGAGCTGGTCTCTCATCGTGAGCAGAACCGTTTTCTTATCCGAGTTCTTTCCCGCAACGATGTCGAGTCTCTCGATCGCCGCGTTCAGGATATCCCTTGTGGCGATCAGGTCGCCGGTCAGCTCGGGCAGCGAAGCCTCGATCTGATAGTCGCGGTATCTGTCGGGTGAAACTCCGGTGATCTTGATCACGCGGCGGTAAATGTCGTTAAGTCTCTGAACCGCTTCTTCAACCATTCCTACGATGCTGGAGAAATCACCGAGTACGACTTCCATGCGGATCGTATGGGTGCCCGCTTCGAGGTAGAATCTGAAGGGCTCTCCGTTCTCGTCCGAAAGGGTATCGATCTTCCAGTTCTGCGCGTAGGCGAACTCATAATTGTCCAGCTCCGAGAAAGGAACGCTGCCGTCGATCGAAATACGTCTGGAAACCGCAACACCCCGGCTGAAACTCTGCTTGTCGTGCATTGTGATCTCGTAGTAACCGGTCTCGGGCGTATCAAACTGCCACTCGATCCACTGTCCTACGAGTCTCCATGAATTGCCGCCGACAGTGTTGTTGAGAAGCATTTTTGAGCTGGCCGGATAAACTTCGGGAGAGCTCTGGTCCTGCTGGGGATAGAGCATCTGCGAGGAAGCCTTTGTAATATTCTCTGCCTGGATAAGGATCTGATGTCCCGATGTATCTTTTGCGCCCGCGGCGTCGTATGCAGCCTTAACCTCGGCGTAGCCGGATACGGTCTTCGCGTTGTCAAAGATGACTGAACCGATGATAACGGGCTCCTTGATCGAAACGAATGTAACGGTATGCTTGCCCGCTGTAAGATAAACGGCCAGAGGAGTGGTGATATAGCCGTCGCTGTCGTAAACGTAACGTGTCTGCCACTCGGGAGCTTCGGTCATTCCGGGCTTCACGTCGTTGCCCTGGTTATCCTTTTCCCATGTATAGACCATCGTGCCGTTCCCGCCCGCGGTCTTCTCTCCCTTTGCGGTCCAGACTCTAGAAAATGTAACGAGCGACATCTCCTTGAAGGGAAGCTCGCCGTCGATGAAGATTGCGCGCTCGATATCGGAGTTCTTGCCGGTGGTCGGGTAATACTCGAGAGACATGTTGTAAAGTCCGGTCTCGGGAATATCAACTTCATATTCGATGAGCGAATCCTCGGAAGTCAGAACGCTGTCTCCGTTCCGGTGCTCTCCCGCTCCCACAGTCGCGTCGCCTGCAGCGATCTTTACGGGCTCTGCGGGCTCGCCGCCCTCTTCATAGCGTACAACGGAATCGGCTCCGACAACGACAGTCCTCTCGGGAGTCGCTTCCGAAGCGTGCGCCGCATGATAATCATTGTATGAAGGGATGGAATCGTCAATATTGTAGGTGCCGATGATATCCTCAAAATCATCCATAGAGATATCGGTCACGGCCATGGTCCTGATCGCGCCCGAATATGCAAACACCTGAAGAAGGAGCGCCATAACCATGATCAGCGCCATTCTTTTAATTCCGATCTTGTTCCTCATAGTCTGCTCTCTCCTTCAAAGCTTTTTATTGTACCATTTTTCCGCCTCTTCCGAGCCTTCCTCGAAAGCGGGCATATATTTTCTCATAACGCGCTCCATCAGAAACGTAGCGCCGAAAAACGCGAATCCGGGAAATAACGCGAATCCCCAGGGCATCAGATATACCAGCAAAAAGCTGATACCGAACATCAGCACGATGCCGATCGATGAAACGAAATGCCTGAACGCCGTGATAACGCCGAATTTCAGAATGTCAAAGCCCTTCCTGTCAAAGCGTGAAAGCTCGAAAAACACGAAAAAGAAGGTCATCAGCCATACAAGCGTTACGACGATCAGTATCATGAACATCGTGTCGCCGAAGGAATCGGTTCTCTCCTTCAGATAAACAAAATCAAAAACGATGACCAGCGCCGCAATCACATATCCGGTGCCGAGTGCCAGACCCTGTCTGATATTTCGCGCGAAGGATCTGAAGTACTCCTTCCAGACATAGCCCTCATGGTGCCTTACAGACTTTGCCATCGCGTAATAGCCCGCGGTGAATGCCGTACCCGCAGTGATCAGCGGGATCGAGCACAGGACCGTGAACAGTCCCACAAGGAACGAGCCTATTATCATATCCGCGATCCTGTTCAAAGGTCCTTCGGGATCGAGTAATTTGCCAAACAATATAAAAACCTGCCTTTCACGCCGGAGCTCATTCCCCGTCGTAATACCAGCCGTCCTCCCTCTCGGACGGTTTCGGGATAAACCGCTTAAACGCTCTCTCGATGATGTATGTCGAACCGTAGCACGCAAGCGGCGGAACTATCAGGGTAAATCCGACCGAAAGCTTCAGGCACAGATAAACCGTGAGCGCCCAGCCGGCTATCAGAAGTACGGTAAAGTAACAGTATCTTCCTGCTATGGTAAATGTCAGTGAAACAGTCTTTTTGAACGCAAGCTTAAATCTCGATATCACGGGGAATATCCAGACCGTAAAAGCGGCCCAGACGATCAGCAGGATATCGTAAACCGTGACCCACAGCGCGGCATGCGCGGATCCGTCAGGATCGTCCTTCGTGATATAGATCGTGCGGTTCAGCAGGAGCAGATATCCGATTGCGGCGAGCAGCACAGTAAAGATGATGCCCTTCAGCACATTTCGCTTAAAAGCCGAAAAGAATTCCCTTACGGGATATCCTCTCTCTCTTCTGACCGTCTTTATCATCGCATAATAAAATGCACTCAGCGAGGTTCCGAAAGTTACGACCGGGATGCTGCACAGCAGGAATAATATTCCGAGCAGAAGTGAATTCCCGACCGTATTGATAAGTGTCATCAGTCTTCCTTCCGAATACTGATCGTTCTTGCTATCGTCTGCCGCCAATTTCAGTCATCCTCCAAACGGTAACTTCAGCTTTTGCGAAATCGTTTTCGCGTATTGTTATAAATAATCGCCTTAGTGCATTATATATTGCTGATTCGTGCATCCCGCGGGAGCTCTTTTTTGCATTATATCATTTAAATTACTAAAGCACAAGAAAAACATCCGCCTGTTTTTGAACACTTTGCACAATTACCTCCTCTTCATCGAAGATTTGCGGTAAATCGTTTTCGTAGCGATCAAAATTTTTTCCGGAGGGAAGTCGGGATTCTCGATCCTCCATATCAGCTGCTGCACCAGTCTCTTGCCGAGCATCTGGTGATGGATGGATACCGTGGTGAGTCTCGGCTCTACCTGAGTGAGGACTTCTTCGTTGTCAAAACCGGTGACCGCGACGTCCGTCGGGCACTTAAGTCCCTTCTTTGCAAGCGCCCTTATGCACTTTAAGGCAATGTCGTCGTTCGAGCATACGATGGCCTCCGGCATATAGGCAAAGCCTGCTACGATCCTCTCTACCTCAGGATTCGAATACATTTCGGGAAGGTGTTCATTAAAGATTATGCGTCTGTCTATCTGCATGCCATGATCGGAAAGCGCCGCGCAGTAGCCCATGTAGCGCTGTCTGATCGTCTCGCAGTAGGTAGTGTCGCCGATAAAGCCGATGGATCTGATGCCCTGTGAGATAAGATTCTCCACGATCTGCTTCACGCTGTTCCTGCCTTCGCAGATGACCGAATCGCAGCTGTGCTCGACATCGAAATCACCGAACGGACAGTCAAGGAAGACGGTCGGAAGTTTCTTTCTAAGGATCTCACGTGTGTAAGCGGGCTTGAATATGCTCATAAGGATGACCGCGTCCACTCCGTCCTGGAAATCGCGCGGAAGCACAAGCTCCGCCTCATCCTCCGCCGATACGAAGTTCAGTCGCATGCGGCAGTTGTTGCGGTTAAGCTCATCGGAAATACCGACCACGATCGTGTTCCAGAATACGGAAAGCTCTCTCTTCGCAAGGATGATCACGGTCTTATTGTCAACCGAATTCTCGACGAGCTTATACTCCTCGAGGATCTGGGGACTCATCTTCTGATAGCCCATCTCCCAGGCTTTCTTGATAACTGACATACGGGTATCGTACGCAACGGTATCGCTGTTCGTAAGCGCCTTGGCGACGGTATTGCGCGACAGCCCCAATTCAGCCGCGATGTTCTGTATCGTAACCTTTTTGATCATAAAATGCACACCTCATACATGATATGCACACAGTATATAATACATTTTGTGCATTTTCAAGTGCATTTTAAAATTTTTGCACAATAAAAAGTTTAAGAAAAGCAGACTTTTGCAAAAATTTGTACAAAAGTCTGCTCCATTCATGAGTTTGTCTTATATAAAGCCATTATACGATTAACCGCATCCCGAAGGCTGACATTCTCAACTTCGGCATCGGCCCATTCGGTATAGAACCTGCCCCGCTCCTCAAAGAGCTTCTCAACGCCCTTCCCCGCGGAAAGCGGTCTGCCCTTGACCGAGAGCTTATCGAGATCGCGCCTGATATATACGATAAAACCGAGGTTCTTGAGCACCGGAAAGTTTTCCGGACGTGTCACGACGCCGCCTCCCGTGGCTATGCAGGCGCGTCCGTCCGGCTTCAGGCTCTTCAGTACCTCGCTCTCGCGCCTCCTGAACTCCGGCTCGCCGTATTCGGTAATGCACTCGGCCGGCGTCATCCCGTTCTGCCTCAGGAACTCCTCGTCGGCGTCGATTATCCTGAATCCGTGTTCCTTCGAAAGTATCTTAGATACCGTCGATTTGCCGCAGCCCGGCATCCCGATCAGTACAATGTTTTTGAGCCCCGGCGTTCCGGTCCGCCCGTGCGTGTCTTTGTCCGCATTGTCATGCAGGATGCAGCTTTGCAGCAGCCTGCGCCTCAGTTCTTCATTCACCTTAAATACACCCTGTTCTTATTCTTTCTCCGGCCTTGTAAGCCCAAAATGCAGATAGCCTTCTTTTGTCACGATCCTTCCTCTGGGAGTCCTTGCGACCAGTCCGGACTGCACCAGATACGGCTCGTAGACTTCCTCCACCGTGCCTGCGTCCTCTCCGATCGTCGTGGCTACGGCTTCTATTCCGACCGGTCCTCCGTCGAACTTGTCGATCATCGTATGCAGGATCGCACGGTCAATATTGTCGAGACCGAGCCTGTCGACCTCCATCAGGTCGAGCGCGTAATTCGCGACATCGAGAGTGATCCTTCCGTCATATTTGATCTGCGCAAAATCCCTCATTCGCTTTAAGAGGCGGTTAGCCAGACGGGGCGTCCCTCTCGAGCGTCGTGCGAGCTCCTTTGCTCCGTCGGGATCTATCGTGACTCCGAGCACCTCCGCCGACCTGTTGATGATGCACTCCAGCTCGTCTATCGTATAGAACTCAAGCCTGTGGATCACGCCGAAGCGGTCTCTTAAGGGCGCCGTGAGCATTCCCGCTCTCGTAGTGGCGCCGACCAGCGTAAAATGAGGCAGGTCGAGTCTGATCGACTTTGCCGCGGTTCCTCTTCCGATAACGATATCAATGCAGAAGTCCTCCATCGCGGGATACAGCAGTTCCTCAACCTGGCGGTTCAGCCTGTGTATCTCATCGATAAAGAGAATATCGCCTTCCCTGAGATTATTCAGTATCGCGGCCATATCTCCGGCCTTCTCGATCGCGGGGCCGGCCGTGGTCTTGATATTCACTCCCATCTCGTTCGCGATGATGCCCGCGAGCGTCGTTTTGCCGAGTCCCGGAGGTCCGAAGAGAAGCACATGGTCCAGCGCTTCGCCTCTCTGCTTTGCGGCCTCTATATAGACCTTAAGATTCTCCTTGGCCTTCTTCTGTCCTATATAATCCTTCAGCAGCTGCGGTCTTAATGTTCCCTCAATGCTGCTGTCCTCGACCGTGAACTCGGTCGTGATCATTCTTTTTGCCATTTTTCTCCGTTCCGTGCCCATTTATATTGCAGCACGCATCCTTCCGTTTTCGTACGCCGATATCCGTATGACTTCAGATGTATTTGAGCGCTGACTTCAGCAGCTGCTCTACGGTAGCGCCTTCCTCTGCGGGGACGCTGCGCACTGCCTTCAGTGCTTCGCTTGACGAATAACCGAGCGCTGTGAGCGCCTGTACAGCCTCGTTCTTTATCTCCGCCGTTTCATCGCTCTCGGGTGCAGCCTTGGCCGCAGCTGCATTTACGCCGAGATCCGCCGCGCTGATACCGCTGTCAAAAGTATCCTCCAGCTTAAATTTGTCCTTGAGCTCAATGATCAGCTTGCTCGCCGTCTTCGCGCCGATGCCCGGAGCCTTCGCGATCGCCTTTGCATCCTCGGCGAGCACAGCAAGCATCAGGTCCCTCGTGCTCATGTGTGAAAGGATACCGAGCGCGCCCTTGGGTCCGATGCCGCTGACCGTGATCAGGTGCTTGAACATCGCAAGCTCCTGCCTGTCCGCAAAGCCGAACAGCGCGATCCCGTCCTCCTTTACCTGCAGATACGTATAAAGCTCGACCTGAGTACCCTGCGCGCGTTCCATTGCGCACAGAACATTGTAAGGAACAAAAACCTCGTAACCTATCCCGTTCACGTCGATCACTACCGACTGTTCATTCCTGAACAGGACATCTCCCCTGATGTATGAAATCATAACCGTTCAAACTCTCCTCTTCCGAAATCCAGATTGCCCTCATCCACATACTTGAGGACAGTATATGTGCTGATATCGAGCGCCTCCGCCACCTGCATCGCATTGCTGTGCGGATAATGCTTCAGATACGCTCTGATCTGCTCATATCTCATTTTGTCGATATCCTTGCAGAACGGGCAGCAATATCCCGGTTTAAGGTCATAATACTGCATTCTGCAATGCTTGCATGTGTTGATCATAGTCCGTCATACCTCACTCGCAAACAGGTTCAAAAACCACTGACGAAGCTTATCCCATTTCGACCGCTTCTTCCACTCCTCATAGCTTATCTCACGGCTGCATTCGAAGGTACGAAGGAAATCCTCCTCCGCTTCTTCGATGAACTCGCGGTCCCACACGAGCGCACCGCATTCATAATGCAGGAAAAGGCTCCTGTAATCAAGATTTATGGTTCCTATTATGCCGCAGTCACGCGTGATAAAATTCTTGATATGTATAAAGCCGGGCGTGTACTCGTAGATCCTGACTCCGCCCTCCAACAGCCTTCCGTAGTTATACTTTGTCAGAAGATTAACCATCTTCTTGTCCGGTATTCCGGGCGTCACGATCCTTACGTCAATGCCCGATTTCGCCGCCCTGATCAGCGTATCCCCCAGACTGTCCTCGATCACGAGATAAGGCGTCGAGATATAGAGAAAATCGTTCGCACCCGCACAGAAAGCCGTGACCGTATCGTAGATGGGATTCTCCGGATTGTTCTCGGGCCCGTCGGAAATGATCTGGCAGTAGGAATGCTTATTCTCCGCAGCGACAGTGGGCCTGTATCTGTCGACGTCCGTTTCCATCACATGCACGATCATGTCCCACATGCCGATGAAGGTCGTCGTAAGTCCCCAGACTCCGGCTCCGACGATCCTGATGCCGCCGTCCTTCCAATGTCCGAAACGCTCGATCGCGTTCACGTATTCGTCGGCCAGATTAAAGCCGCCGGTATAGCCTATATTGCCGTCGATCACCACGATCTTCTGATGATTGCGGTAATTGAGATAAAGCCTGTTCAGATAGCGCGTTATGCGGTTAAACCTTGCGGTCCTGATCCCCGCTTCCTCCAGCTCGTTCCAGAACTGGTCGTCGGTTCTCAGCATAGAGCCGAAATCGTCGTACTGGATGCGGATCTCCACTCCCTTTGCCGCCTTATCGACCAAAACCGGCTTTATCCGCTGCCACAGCACTCCGTCAGCGACGATGAAAAAGCTCATGAAAATGAATTTTTCGGCTTTTTCCAGATCCTCTATCAGTGTCTCGAAGGCGATCTCGCCCGAATCGAAATATCTCAGTTCATTACCCGAAGTGATCGGGAATCCGTAATTCTGCGCCAGCCCCGCAAGTCCCCTGTATTCACGGAAATCCTCGCGGAAAGCCTCGAACACGGCCGGATCCGGCTTATTAAACGTTCTGGAATTATTAAGATAAGACAGATGCCTGCTGCGGATCTTCTTCGTGCCCTCGGGCCGTCCCCAGAGCAGGTACATGATAAGTCCGGCGATCGGAAGCACCGCGATGATGACCATCCATCCGAGCTTAAAACTGTTGCTCGCACGGTCGTTCACGATCATCGTAACCGCGATAATGCAGACTACGTCAACGAATATATACAGCAGCAGTCCGTATCTCGCCAGCCTGACAGCCATAAAAAGCACGAGGGCGAACTGCATCAAAACAAGAACAGCCACCACGGCTGCCCTTATCATTCCACTCAGATATGTCTTGATAAAACCCTTGCCAAACATATATTCATCATATCTCAGAGAACGTGAGAAATCAAGAGTACGGCCGCCCTGTTCGCTGCACGGATCGGGCAGGCGTACACATAGTCATTTCCCGCGTTTGTACTTGACCGTATCAGGTGCTCCGGCACTGATAATGCGGGAGCGAATCTTTTTATATATCTTCTTTGCGGCGTTTATCTTTACCGTCGCATCCGATGCTATTCCTTCGAAAGCTCCGGCGCCGACCTTTATGTTGGAATCTGCAGTGATAACGACCGTTTTTAATGAACTGCAGCCTTTAAATGCATTCTTGCCGATAGTCTTGACCGATGAAGGCACAACGAGCTTCGTAAGCTCCGTGCTGCCGCTTAATGCCGCTTTTCCGATCGCATTTAAAGTAACATACGCACCGTTTGCGCAGATGATCGAGGGCAATGAAAGACTCTTGCCGGGATTCTCATATGACAGAAGCGTCGCGGTCCTGTCCTCTCCGATCTTTACCGTATATGCGACCGTGTTCGCGTCTTCCGCGTCACTGTCGTCATTTGTGTCCTCGGGCACCGTTGCAGGCTCCGGCGTATAGGTCTTGGTCTTTCCCCTGCCGATCACAAATGACATTTGGGCCGGCCAGTGGCCGCTTCCGATATCGCTTTTGTCAAGGCTTACCTCATTCGTGCCCTTTGCCGCCCAAAGATCGACAACAAAGGGATTCGACTGACGTTCGGTCTCCTGAATGTATACCGACATCGTTGACGCGTCAAAATTAGAGTCGAGAATAAAGACCACACGTGAAAGGTCCTCGGGAATACCTACGCCGCCGTTTTTGAAAGATCCGCCCTTTACGGTCACTACGACTTTTTTACCGCCGACATCGAAGGTCACTTTGCTGCCGTCTGCAGAAACGGTGCCGAATTTAGAAAAATCCAGAAAATACTTATACTGTTCTTCCGCCGTAGGCGCCGCGGAACCCACTTTTCCCATATCAACTGCCAGCCGGTAAGTCCCGGCATCTTCCGCGGTAAATGTATAGCCTTCCTCCGAAGTCAGCGCCGAAAAGAATCCGTTCGGATCAAAATCCATGGGTACAGAAACAGGCCCGAAATTGTTCGGTCCGCTGCTCTCGGTTCCGAATGAAGCGTTCCAGTAAGGAACATCCTTCGGGATATTCACCTTAATGCTGACGGTCTCTCCCGCTCTCAGCGCCAGATAATAGCTGCCCGCCGTCTGCTCCTTCAGACCCTTGCGGACCTCTTTCCATTTTCCGTCGCCAATCCTGTACTTTACGGACGCATCCGCGTAGCCCGGGATAATCCTGTATTCATTGTTTCCAAGTGCCTCGCTGATGCAGGTATCGATATAAAGGCAGCTGCCTTCCGCTTTTGCTGCTGCATTTACGCCCAGCGGGCTCCCGAATCCGAAAGTCATCGAAAGAAGCAGCAAAAATGATATTAGCAACGCCGCCGCTTTGCATATCTGCTCCCATCCGACACGGTAAGTCAGATTCCATTCGGAATACAGCCATGCTCCACCATCGTTGATCTTTTCCACACCCGATAACTTCATCTTTCTCCTCCATACAGGTATTTCAAATTAATACCTTTTGCTGTTTGTTTTAGGGGTTACAATGTCCGCACGGTTTGTAGCCTTTGCTTGTTACAGTCTCCCTAGATCTATTATTGCCATCATAGAAAACGGATATTTGAGAAACGGCTTTACTCCCTCTTCAGAAAACTTCAGATCGGCAGTCATCCATCTAAGCAAATAGTCAACTATAAAAATGCCTACTGTGATCTTGTCGATCATTACCAAAGTACTGTTTTCATCTTTAAAGGCTAACGGAACAAGGCTAAGAATGATAATGACTATCATCGCATAGTCATAAATAGCACTCACAACGTCCTTGTTTTCCGCTTTCTCAATTATTTCAAAAACACGCTTTCTAACCATTTCAAACCTCTTAGCAATACTATATAATATAATAGAATCGGATTAATTATAGCATTCCGATCTGAAAGGTTAAAGCATATGAAGAAAATGATTCTCCTCGCCCTGGCAATGGCCGCAGTCTGTTTTGCGTACATCCTGATCCGCGGCGGCAGATACGAAGTTGATTATAAAATACCTTATACGCTTGAAAATCCGCGTCTTGAGATTTCTGAAGGGAGCGAGCATATAGAGGTCAGCAATCTCATGGTCGGCGACGGTGCGATCAGGTTCACCGTTACAGCAATGTCTGAAGGCATAGCTGAAGTTTCGATCTATGGAGACGATGCCTACGGGAATATGTTTATCTTTTATGTTCACAAGACCGGCTTCATCACCGAGGGTTCTCTGTTCGGCGACTGCACGGGCGGCAACATCATAATCATCATGATGACCGTATATGCAGCGATCGTGCTGGGCATCTTCATCAAAAAATACCGCAACGGTACCCGGAAAAACTATTATGACTATCACAACATTACGCTGCTCGGTATGATACTCTTCGTTTCGACTGCCATACTGAGCAATGTGTTTTTCGCCTTTAACCGGAACGGACTTCTCGACTTCATCCGCGGTATTCTCAACGCTTCCGCACTGACAGTCTTCTTCATCCCGTTCGCCATGCTGATCACACTCGGCGTACTCATCAGCAATCTCGTGCTGATGAAAAAGGAAGGCGTAAATAAAAAGAATATCCTCGGAACCTTATTCTCATTCGGATATCTTGTTTTCCTCATCTTCCCTCTGTTCTTTGAGGGCTTCCTTCAGCTGCAGGAAGTAATCGATGTGCATAAGGAAAAGAGCTTTGCGCACTATTTCGAAATGATCGCTGTCAACTTCAGCTATGCGGTTACCGCATACATGACCGTCATCCTTTTTGCCACGATCATCATGGGTATCAGGGCTGCGCACAGAACGCCCGCTTTTAACAAAGATTTCATACTGATCCTTGGATGTCGTATCCGCAGAGACGGCACTGTCACGCCTCTCTTAAAAGGTCGTGCCGACGCCGCGATCCGCTTTGCCGAAAAACAGCTGAACGCCTCAGGAAAAGAGGCCCGTTTTGTGGCGTCCGGCGGACAAGGCTCCGACGAAAAGCATTCCGAGGCGGAAGCGATCAGGAATTATCTTCTGAGCTGCGATATCCCCGATGAACGGATCATCACCGAGACCAATTCAAAGAATACTGCCGAGAACTTCAAATTCTCTTTGGAAAAGATCAAAGAGAACACGGCGGATCCCAATCCCGGCATTGCTTTTGCCACAACAGGTTACCATGTATTCCGTTCCGGCTACATTGCCACCAAACAAGGCATTCACGCCGAGGGTATCGGTTCAAAGACCAAGTTCTATTTCTGGATCAACTCCTTCATCAGAGAGCTGATCGGAACTCTGGTATACGAGAAAAAGAAACACCTGCTGGTAATAGCGACACTGTTCGCAGCCGTTGTGGTCATGAGCAGCATAGTATTTCTTTCAGTACTGTATTAAAATGCGGCCCGGCTGAACAGCTTTACAGTCAGCATTTATATCAGGCATTCACTCCGCTGAAAATGTGGTATACTGATTAGCAGAGGGGAAAATACTATGATCATCAGACGCACACCGATAACCGAAAAACAGGATTTCATGCTGGCCGCGCGCCTCATCTGCGCCCTTTCGGCGAACGAGAACGCTGCAGACGGCGGCGAAAGCATGCTCACGAAACCGGACGGCCTTCTGTTTTTCGATATCGAGACCACGGGACTTTCAGCGGACACATCATTTCTTTACCTGATCGGCTGCCTTTATCTGGATAATGGCGAGCCGGTCCTTTCGCAGTTCTTCTCGGAAGGCATCGGTGAGGAATCGCTCCTTATCGCGGAGTTCGACAGGCTGCTTAAAGATCATCCCATCCCCGTCCATTTCAACGGTTCTACATTTGATGTCCCCTATCTTGAGAAAAAGCGGCATAAGCTCGATATTCCCAGCCCAGACATGCGCGGCGGAGGCTTTGATATTTACAGGCTCCTGAAACCTTTCAAGGCGCTGCTCGGAACGGGATCGATGTCCCAGAAGCGGCTGGAGCTGTTCTGCGGGATCGACCGCAGGGATATGTATGACGGAGGCAGACTGATCGAGGTCTATAACCGGTATATCGCCATGCGCAGGCTTGAATTCCTGCGTCAGAAAGCCGATTCCGTATATGTGGCGAACTCTGCTTCCGGTCTGACTCTTGCGGGTCCCGAAAGCTCCGGTGAACTGCTCGAGCTTCTTTTCCTGCACAATTTCGAGGATGTCCTGTATATGCCGAAGGTGGCCCACCTGCTTTCCCTGCCTGCCTTCATCGGTGGCGGATACACGCTCTCTTCCTGTGAAAAGACAGAAAAAGGAGAGCTCGACATCGCTCTCCTTCCCGATTTTGAAGAAACGGATTCCGCGCTCAGGGGAACGCATACATGCTGCTGCAATCCTTCCTCTTCGATCAGCCTCCGCGCCGAAGGCCAACGCTTTGTCTTTTGCATCCACGCAGTATCTGAGGAGCTGAAGCTGTTCTATCCCGATTACAAAAACTATTTCTATCTTCCCGCCGAAGACAACGCCGTCCACAAGAGCGTCGGAAGCTTCGTAAACAGCTCCTACCGCGTCAAATGCAAGGCGGACAACTGTTATACGCGCCATACGCTCGAGTACCTGCCTCTCGCGGGCGAGCTGGGAAAGAACGATGTCTTCCCGTTCCGCATCTTTAAGCGCTTCTACTCCGACAAATACGGATATGTGAGTGCGGAGGAAGTGCTGGGGAATAAGGAGTTCTTGGATATATATATACAGAGGTTAGTAGTGAACATTAGATAAAGAGGTAGTCATGCTTCGAAAACACCTCAGCATGACCGTAAACAGCGCATAGCGTTGCCTCAACATCAAAAAAAGCGCGTTGACTCTTTCGCGCTTTTTTTATCGATGTTTCGGTACGAGTTCATAATACGAACTCGTATTTACTTGGCATTTACTCGGGTCCCAAATATGAGTATGGCAACTTTTTCTCAAACGGCCATATCACTATCTTTTCCAGCACTACGTTCGGATCGAACGGATAAACCCTGAGAATGTTGCTTCCACGCTTGAAGTTCGCCGCGGTAAGAACCCTGTGAACTCCGGTCATCACGCCTTTGTTCCATGCTTCGCACTGCCATTCGGTGCGGTAATCCTCTCCGACCGAATCTATGACATTCATGTCCTGGCCGTTGATCGAATATCTGATACGCATCCTTCCGCCCTTTACCACAGGGTTTCTGGCCATGAACACAAATTCCATCGCGTACATTCCCGCGGAGAAAATATCAAGATCGTAGCGGACATAAGGTATACCGAATACATCCTCGAATGTCTTTGTCATCGGGAACGCCTTGATCGCGGCGCCCAGACGTCCGAGATGCGGTACAACATGCCATCCTTCGCCGTTGATCATGTGATTGTCCGAGACATTCTCGGCCTTGACCACGATCACTTCATCGGCGTCTGCTATCGAGGTATCCCTCGCTCCGTTGTATTTGGCAGCCGCAGCGTGTATCTCATTGCGTCCGACCGTATGCACCACGGGATAGCTCCATCCCTCGTCGTTCCAGGTCACAAAGCCTGTATGCGCCGAATCGAGCATATGATTCCACTTGCCCTCGAGCATCGTATGGAAGCCTTTTATGTACTCGCGGTCCGATTCTATCCTGTTCTTTACAAGCTCGGCGTATTCGTTCGCCCTGGAGTCTCCGCGCTCGCAGTAATACTGGTTAAGTCCGGCCTCGATGTGCATCATCATCAGATTCATCGACGCCATGCCCGCATAATAGAATATGCTGTCAAACGCCTCTGTCATGCGCTGATCAAATGTACGCCGCAGATCCCTTCCGAGCACCGTCAGCTCCTCAAGCTCGGCATGCACGCGCGCCGCCTCGTCAAACGCCTTGGGGCTGAAAATTCCGGGGTTCATGGCCTCGGGACGCCTGATGCTGTTCCACTTTGTGTAGCCGTCTATGAAGGTTATCAGACCGCATTCCTGACGCATGGTGATCTTGCCGCCCGACATCTGCCTGATAAATGAATTAACGTATTCCTCTACCGCGTCTTCCCTGCTCCAGCGGTCATAATCGTATGCAAGAGACATAAAATATCCGAGCGGATATTCGTTGCCCTTAAGGTCGCCGACATTTACGATCCAGACGTCCTTTACACCGTGCTCGTAGGCCTGCATCATCTGATCGCGCGTCTTCGTAAGCCTCGTGCTGTTTACCCACTCATAGCTCACCGGAGCGCCGTGATAATCGAAATGATAATACATTCCGTAGCCTCCGGTATGCTTCGCGCGGTCCACCTCGTCGGGCAGTCCTCTCGTATTGCCGAAATTGTCGTCGCTCAGCAGGAAGATAACGTCCTCGAGCTCGTCCCAGTCGCGAAGTCCGGGAACTCCGGGCGCGCCGTAGTAATAATCCTCGACCTCTTTATAGATCGCGAGCATTCTGGGCACACGCGACATGTCGCATTCCATGTTCTCGCGGATCAGCTTATGCTGAGTCAGGATCACGTCCTTCAGAACATTGATGTTATCGGCCAGTCCGGCGTTTTCACCCAGCAGCTTCGAATCCTGCTCGCCGCGCATTCCGATCGTGATAATGCTCTCAAAATCGCGGTTTCTCCATATTCCCTCACGCCAAAAAGCGGTGATGGCGTCCCTGTTGGAAATGAAGCTCCAGGTATTGTCATTACCGTACTTTCGATATATGTGCTGCCATTCCTCTCCGGCCCTGAACAGAGGCTCATGATGGGATGTGCCCATGACCACGCCGTAGATGTCAGCCAGCTTTGCGCTCTCAATACCCGGTCCGTCCTCGCTGAAAGTCGAGCTCCACATCGCCGGCCACATATAATTGCCCTTTAGTCTCAGCAGGAGTATGAATACCTGCTCGTACATCCGGGCCGTGAAACCGCCGAATTTCTCCTCGCACCAGCGTCCGAAAGCCGGCCATTCATCATTGATAAAGAATCCTCTGTACCTGACCGAGGGCTCCTTCGAGACGAATCTGTCCGGTTCGGTACGCGAACCGATATTAAGCGCGATATAGTCACTTTTAATAGGCCGGATGTCTCCCCACCATATAAGAGGAGAAATCCCGGCCAGCTCGGACACGGCAAAGAGGCCGTAGATCAGACCTCTTTTGTCGCTTCCGTAAATGTTTAAGATTTTTCTTACACCCAAAAAAGTATAGTACAGATAATCGTCCTTGGAACAGTCGTTAAGACTGAGCTCGTAGACCTCCCATTTGCCTTCCGTGTCAGGGGAGGGCTTCGAATGTATCATAATGATGTTCTCGGTCAGGGTAGAGTCCGAAAACTCCTCTCCTCCCGTGACCAGAACTCTCGAACGAAGCCCGGTCAGAGCTTCGATATCGTCCGCAACTACCTCCGCGACTCTCCTTACACCCTCGGGACAGTCACGCTCTATAACGATATCCGCACTTATACCGTTCTCATACAGTTTAAATACACCCATTATTTACTGATTACGCCCTATCTCAAGCG
>JAEEGH010004552.1_pt1 | contig 35498 bp, 24 predicted proteins | sample 9134181 | NCBI WGS metagenome assembly JAEEGH01 (sample SAMN16246544, study PRJNA631951) | gut metagenome | biome: gut microbiome; feature: rumen; material: DP-attached | host: Bos | place: Iran: Karaj | collected 2018-10
AGATTCGGGCATAACAGAGTTGATCCTGGTAGCGCAGGAGACAACCATATACGGCACGGATCTCTATGGCAGGAAGATGCTGCCGGAGCTTTTGAAGCGGCTCTGCAGGATAGAGGGGATCAAGTGGATAAGAATCCTGTACTGCTATCCTGAGGAGATCGATGATGAGCTGATACAGGTGATGAAGTCTGAGCCCAAAATATGCCATTATCTTGACCTGCCGATCCAGTCCGGATCAGACGAGATCCTAAGGCGAATGGGACGGCGCACCTATAATGCACAGATAAGGCAGCTGATAGAGCATCTGAGACAGGAAATCCCCGATATCTGCCTGAGGACCACACTTATAAGCGGCTTCCCCGGAGAAAGTGCTTCCGACCACAATGAGACCATGGCACTCGTGCGGGACATGAGATTTGACAGGCTTGGAGTGTTTACCTACTCACAGGAGGAGGATACTCCTGCGGCCACCATGCCTGATCAGGTCACTGAGCGCACCAAGACCATGAGAAGAAACAAGATCATGAAGCTTCAGCAGGAAATTGCCTTTGAGGCAGCCGCAGCTATGGTTGGACGGGAAGTCGATGCGGTGATCGAGGGCAGGATCACGGATGCTGATGACGATGATGGTCTTTCATATGTTGCAAGGACATATAAGGATGCACCGGATATCGACGGATATCTGTTTGTGACCGGTGTAAAAAGAGAACTTATGACAGGGGACTATGTGAAGGTACTGATAACTGGTTCCAACGAATATGATCTGATAGGAGAACTGAGAGATGAATTTACCGAATAAGCTTACAGTATGCAGAGTAGTATTGATTCCGTTTTTTGTGTTCTTTCTTTTAAATGACGCCATGAACCCTTCTTTCAAGTGGATCGCACTGGCTATCTTTATCATTGCCAGTCTGACGGACCTCTTTGATGGCAAGATCGCCCGCAAGTACAATCTTGTGACCGACTTTGGAAAGTTCATGGACCCCTTGGCGGACAAGCTTTTGGTATGCAGTGCAATGATCGGCCTTATTGAGCTTGGCAGGATCGAGGCATGGATCGTTATCGTGATCATCGCAAGAGAGTTCATTATCAGCGGCTTCAGGCTTATTGCTGCTGACAATGGCAGGGTTATTGCGGCCAGCTATTGGGGCAAGTTCAAGACTACCTTCCAGATGTTCATGGTTATCATGATGATCTGCAACCTTCAGTTCTTCCCTATGCCCATAATCACACAGATCCTTAAATGGATCGCCCTTGTTTTAACAATTGTTTCACTGGTGGACTATCTTATCAAGAACAAAGACGTTATGAGTGGTCCATTCTGATTTAGGAGTATTTGAGTATTGAGTAAAGATTTGGATTTAATAGATATTAAGAAAAAAGATGATGCTGCGGACGTGAGATTCGAAGAATCCGGGATCGACAGCAGGATCATCCGCGCTGTGACTGACATGGGATTTGAGGTGATGTCACCCATACAGAAGGCAGCAATCCCTGTGATGATGGAGGGAGTTGACCTCATCGGCCAGGCCCAGACCGGAACGGGCAAGACAGCAGCTTTCGGTATACCTATCCTGCAGAAGGTAGACCCGGAAAACAAGCATCTTCAGGCGGTAATCCTGTGTCCCACAAGAGAGCTCGCCATGCAGGCTGCCGATGACATAAGAGATTTTGCCAAGTACATGTCAGGTATCAAGGTGCTGGCAGTATACGGCGGACAGGATATTTCCAGGCAGATCAAGGCCTTGTCTGCAGGAGTGCAGATCGTTGTGGGCACACCGGGACGTGTCATGGATCACATGAGAAGGCACACCATGAAACTGGGTGATGTCAGGATCCTGATCCTGGATGAAGCAGATGAGATGCTGGATATGGGATTTCGGGAGGACATCGAGACTATCCTCCAGGGAATGCCGGAAGAGAGGCAGACAGCTCTTTTCTCTGCAACAATGCCTGAGCCGATTCTTCAGATCACAAGGAAATATCAGAAGAATGCCAGGTTTATAAAAATGACTCCCAAAGAGATAACTGTGGCGGCCATAGAACAGTCATATTACAGGGTGCCACAGAAGATGAAGGAGGAAGTTCTCATCAGGCTTATGGATTACTACAATCCGGCCAGAAGCCTTATATTCTGCAACACCAAGAGGATGGTGGATGCACTGACCGAGAGCCTCAAGGACAAGGGATATCTGTGCGACGGACTTCACGGAGATCTCTCACAGAACCAGCGCGACACGGTGATGAATCTTTTCAGAAACGGAAGGATCAATATCCTGATCGCCACCGATGTGGCGGCGAGAGGCATCGATGTAAGCGGTGTTGAGGCAGTATTTAACTATGATATTCCCGAGGACATAGAGTATTATGTCCACAGGATCGGCCGAACAGGAAGAGCCGGCAGAAGCGGCAAGTCCTTCACGCTGGTGGGCGGAAAAGAGATGTACAAGCTAAGGGACATCGAGCGCATCTGCCACACCAGGATCGAGGAAAGGCGGCTTCCCGGTGCCAAGGAGATCACCAGGGCCAAGTCCCAGAAGATCTTTGCCGAGGTCATCGACATTATTGAGAATAATGATATTTCATCCGTACTTGATTTTGTAAACAGCAAGGTTGAAGAGGGTGAATACACTGCTGAGCAGCTTGCTGCCGGATTTATGAAGCTAAAGATGGGACCGGACATTCAGGATCTGGTGCTGTTTGAAAAGAGAGAACATAAAGGCGACAGAAACAGAAGAGGCGGTGAAAGACCCGGATGGGGTGCCGGCAGGGGAACATCACGTGACGGAAAAGGACGTGACGGCAAATCCCACGATGGCAGAGCGTTCGACGCAAAAGGCCGCGATGGCAAATTCCGTGACGGAAAGTCCCATGAGGGAAGATCATTCGACGGAAAGAGCCGTGACCACAGAAAGCACGAAGAATTTCTGTTTGATCTCAAGGCGGAGAAAAAATCTGACAGGAAATTTGAAAGCAGGCCTGATAAAAAGCATGATGACAGACCCGATAAAAAGCATGACAACAGGCCCGATAAGAAACCTTTTGGGCTGACACAGGACAGAAGCCAGAACAGGCCGGACAGAAAGCCTGCACGTGAAAAAGCTCCCATGAGAGCTTCTGATGCTTTCGAGAATGTCGGCCGCATAAGTATAAAGGGTGAGGGGAGCACCAAAGCCTGGTACGTTGGGGAAGACAGTAATACCATGAACATGTCCAGGTCTGAGAGAAAGGCAGAAAAGGCCAGGAACAAAAAGAGGAGCCTTGACTACCTTCAGGACATGAGCGACCTGGTAATGGAGAGCTTTGGAAAGCGAAAACACAGGGAGAAGAAATGAGTATTTCAGGGGAGAAAGACAGCACCACAAAGACTTCAAAAAACTTTGACGGGATAAGGGCCAAGGTTTTCAATATGGTCAGCACAGGTGTGGTTGATGAGCCCATCAACAGAATGTATGACATCATCAGCATTGTCGCACTGGGACTCAATCTCTTCGGAGCTTTTGCAATAACATTTGACTATATGGAGGAGCACTATAAAGGGCTCCTCCTTGCCATTGAGGCAGTTACCACATTTTTCTTTGCAATTGACTATGGACTTCGCGTCTTTACGGCAAAAGAGCTGTATCCGGGCAATACCGAGTCAAAAGCAATTGCCAAATATATCTTTTCATTTACCGGAATTATCGATCTTTTATCTTTCCTGCCATACTATCTTCCTTTCTTTTTTCCTGCGGGAGGTGCCGTATTCAGGCTCTTCAGGGTGGCAAGGATCTTAAGGCTTTTCAGGATAAATTCATATTATGACCAGCTCAATGTTATCACTGAGGTCCTTACTTCAAAGAAACAGCAGCTGATGGCTTCGGTCTTTATTATCCTCATTCTCATGATGGCCTCCAGCCTTTGCATGTACAGTGTGGAGCATGAAGCACAGCCGGATGTGTTCCAGAACGCTTTTTCCGGCATCTGGTGGTCGGTTTCGACACTTTTGACTGTAGGATACGGAGATATTTACCCGATAACCATACCGGGCAAGATCATGGGAATACTCATAAGTTTCCTTGGGGTTGGTATGGTCGCGATCCCCACCGGTATCATCAGTGCCGGTTTTGTGGAACAGTACCAGAGACTCAAGACAGCAGGAGAATATGCCGAGGAAGAGAACATTCACTTTATTCAGATCATGGTTTCGGAAAAGGATGGATGGACGGGCAAAAAGATTATCGATCTGAATCTTCCTGAGGATGTAATGATAGTAGCCATCCAGAGAAAAGGCGATACTATCATTCCCCGTGGAGACGCTGTCCTTCGGAGCGGAGATATAGTGGTAATGTGCGCTGAGAAAAAGAAGGAAATACAGCCCATCGATCTTAAGGAGATAACCATAGGAAAAGGTCATTCCTGGAACGGCACCATGATCAGAAACCTGGATATATCAAGACAGAGCTTTATCTTTATGATCAGAAGAGACGGCAGGGCGATAATTCCAAGGGGCAAGACCACTATCAAGGCAGGAGATACGGTGCTCATCTATGATAAGCATTTGAAAAATGAGAACCTGACATGATGATATGTCGGAAGAGACATTGTCCGGCTTTTGATATTTTTACAGAGGAGAAATAAATGATGACAGATCTTCAAAGCTTTGAACTTAAGAAAGAGGTACTTGAAAAGACCGAACTCTTTGTCCTTGATATGGACGGAACCTTTTATCTTGGAGATGACATCCTTGAAGGAGCACTGGACTTTCTTGAGGCGGTGAAGAGAGCAGGGAAGAAATATGTCTTTTTCACTAATAATTCGTCTACTTCGCCGGAGCTGTACATAGAGAAGCTTAAGAGGATGAACTGTCACGTCACCAGGGATATGATAATGACCAGCGGAGATGTGATGATCGATTATCTTAAGAGAAATCACCCCGGAGAGAGCGTGTATCTGCTGGGAACGCCTGCGCTTACTGAGAATTTTGAAAAGGCGGGGATCAGCCTCTTTAAATCCGAGAGGGACGCGGTATCAGCTGCCGCAAATGCAATCTGTGAAAAAGTGCCTGATGTTGTGGTGGTTGCTTTCGATAAGACACTGGACTATGAGAAGCTCTCAAATGCCTGCGTATATATCATGAAAGGGGCTAAGTTCCTGGCAACTCATCTTGATATCAATTGCCCCGTAAAGGGAGGATTTATTCCTGATTGCGGAGCTATGTGCGCAGCGATTGAGTTGTCTACAGGTGTTAAACCTAAATTTGTGGGCAAGCCTTTCGCAGAAACTGTCCAGATGGTGGCAGGTGCTACCGGGGTGGCAAGAGAGAGGACTGCCTTCGTCGGAGACCGCATATACACTGATGTTGCAACGGGTGTTAAGAACGGTGCTATTGGAGTTCTTGTGCTTACCGGTGAGACCAAGATGGAAGAAGTGCCCGGCTCTGAAGTTCAGCCGGATGTAATATTTGATTCCATCGCAGAGATGGGGGAACTACTGGATGAGTCAAATTGACCGGATTGGTTTGGTTGACCGACTTGGTTAATAGCAGAATTCGAGGTTGAAATAAGCAAACGTCTGTTCTATAATTATAGTTATGTTAGGGTCAAAAGTCCGGCTCTGTGGTCCGGGAGTCAAATTGCACATTATTTTGCGATTTTTAAACCATGGAGGCGAGACCTATGAATCAGGAGTGCCGATGCACGAGTGATTCATGCTCAGGGCTCGACGGAGTGCTCGGTTTAATATGAGCAAAAAATGTGCAATTTGACTCCCGGACCACAGAGCCGGACTTTTGACCCGATATATGGAAATGATGGGGAGGAGACACTTTTGATCGCGTATGTAAATGGTGTTTTGGAGAGCCTGCAGGAAGGCAATGCAGTAATCGATGTGGGCGGAGTTGGTATAAATGTGGGGATTTCCGGATCCACCCTGGACAGAATGCCGGGGGTAGGAGAAGCGGTCAAGCTCTACACCTACACCAATGTAAGGGAGGATACATTCTCCTTATTCGGATTTCTTTCAAGGGATGAGCTCTCACTGTTCAAGATGCTCATAACGGTCAGCGGCATCGGCCCCAAGGCAGGTCTTTCAATATTGTCCGTGATGACACCTGACGACCTGCGGTTTGCCATAATGGCCGGAGATACCAGGACTATAGCCAAGGCTCCGGGAATCGGCAAGAAGTCTGCTGAGAGGATAACTCTTGAATTAAAGGACAAGATCAGGGTCACAGAGGATGACCTGACAGGCACAAGCGCCGGTGTTTCGATCGATGATCTTGGTGGCGGCGACAACTCGGCGAGAGATGAAGCTGTTGCAGCACTTGTGGCACTGGGATACAACTCAACTGACGCCATGAAGGCGGTTCGCAAGGTGCTTAAAGCTAACGGGGATGCTGATACAGAGATGGTACTTCGCCTGGCACTCAAGGAATTCTAAGGAGCATTAAGGAGCAGCATGGAAAAGAGAAAGATTCAGACATCTGCCAGGGGCCTGGATACCCAGGCACTGCCGGAAGATGTGAAAATTGAAGGGTCTCTGCGGCCAAAGAGCCTTGATACCTATATAGGCCAGAAGAAGATCAAAGAGAGCCTGAAAATATACATTGAGGCAGCCAAAAAGAGGGGCGACTGCCTGGACCACATTTTATTCTACGGTCCGCCCGGACTTGGCAAGACAACCCTTGCTTCGATCATCGCAAACGAGATGGGTGTCAATATCAAGATAACTTCCGGTCCGGCCATAGAGAAGCCCGGGGACATGGCAGCTATCCTCAATAACCTTCAGGAAAATGATGTACTTTTTGTGGATGAGATACACAGACTCAACAGACAGGTGGAAGAGGTCCTGTATCCGGCCATGGAGGACTATGTGATCGACATCATGATAGGCAAGGGACCCACCGCCAGATCCATAAGACTTGATCTGCCTCACTTTACCCTTGTGGGTGCCACTACCAGAGCGGGAATGCTCTCTGCACCGCTGAGAGACAGATTTGGAATGCTCCACAGAATGGAGTTTTACGATATAGACGAGCTTAGTACCATTATCCTGCAGTCTGCCAGGGCACTTGACGTGGAAGTCGAGAAAGGCGGCGCTATAGAGATGGCCCGCCGCAGCAGGGGAACGCCAAGGCTTGCCAACAGGATACTTAAGAGAGTAAGGGATTTTGCCCAGGTCAGGTATGACGGGAGGATCACCGAGGAAGTGGCCATTACAGCCCTGGACCTGATGGACGTTGACAAAATGGGACTTGACCACACTGACAGGAACCTTCTCTTTACCATGATAGATAAGTTCGGAGGCGGGCCTGTAGGACTTGATACTCTGGCCGCTGCAATAGGCGAGGATGCGGGGACTATAGAGGATGTATACGAGCCTTACCTGATCAAAAACGGCTTTATCAACAGGACACCCCGTGGAAGAGTTGTCACAGATACGGCGTATAGTCATTTAGGACTTGAAATGCCCTCATAGAAAAGGCTATAATCAATAAGAAAACGTTTATATTTAGGGGGTTGGCATGGCTTCTAAGACAGATACCGAAGTAATTATCGGAGGCAAGGTTTTTACACTCAGCGGATATGAGAGCGAGGAATATCTGCAGAAGGTTGCCTCATATATCAACAACAAGATAGCTGAGTACAACAGGATAGACGGCTTTAAGAGACAGCCCCTGGACACTCAGAGCGTTCTGCTTCAGCTCAACATAGCAGATGACTATTTTAAATCCAAGAAGCAGATCGAGCTAATGGAGGAGCAGCTCTCCGATAAGGAGAAGGAGCTCTATGATCTTAAGCACGAGCTCATTGCAACCCAGATCAAGCTTGAGAACACAGAGAAGAACAGCAAGTCACTGCAGGCCAAACTTGACGATTCTTCCAAGAAGATTATCCAGCTTGAGGCACAGGTCAAGAGCAACAAGAGGTGAGAATTCTGAAAGGCTGTCGGTTGACGGCCTTTTATACTGCCTTATATTCTGAAAGAACGTATGAATATGAAACGAGTTGAGCTTCTTTCCCCGGCAGGGGGATACGAAACAATGGTGGGGGCATTCAATGCAGGTGCCGACGCCGTATATCTGGGCGGCTCCAAATTCGGTGCCAGGGCGTATGCTGATAACTTTGACAGGGATCAGGTTCTTGACGCTGTTTCCTATGCACATCTCCACGGAAAAAAGATATATATGACGGTGAACACACTGGTGAAGGAGAGCGAGTTTTCGCAGCTCTACGACTTCATGCTGCCTTATGCCGAGAATAACCTGGACGGGGTCATTGTCCAGGACTATGGCGTGATGCGGCTTATTCGCCGTGAGTTCCCCGGTATTGAGCTTCATGCCAGCACGCAGCAGGCTGTCACGGGCGTTTATTCGGCAAGGCTCCTTAAGGACAGGGGCTTTACCAGAGTCGTGCCGGCAAGGGAACTGAGTCTTTCTGAAATGAGAGCTATAAGGGAAGAGGCGGACATAGAAGTGGAGGCATTTATCCACGGAGCCATGTGTTACTGCTATTCGGGCATGTGCCTCTTTTCCAGCATAGTCGGCGGCAGGAGCGGCAACAGAGGCAGATGTGCCCAGCCCTGCAGGCTGCCATACAGGGTAAAGGGAGCAGGAGGTGAAGAGATATATCCTCTGAGTCTCAAGGACATGAGCACCATTTCCATTATTCCAGACCTGATAAAGGCAGGGATCGACTCCTTCAAGATAGAAGGCAGGATGAAGAAGCCTGAGTACTCCGCGGGAGTAACGGCTCTTTATCGCAAATATATAGACAGATACTATGCTGATCCCGGGCATTGGAGCGGCATTTCTGAAGAGGACCTTGACAAACTCAAATCTCTTTATCAGAGGACGGGTATCAGTCAGGGGTACTATTTCAGGCACAATGACAGGTCGATGGTCACCATAGGTTCACCGGCCTATAACGCTACTTCAGATGCGGTGCTTAAGGACGTACACGACAGGTATCTTGATGGAACACTTAAGCTTAAGGTCAGAATTGATGCCTATGTTAAAGCGGGTGAACCCATCAGCATTGTCATGAGTATGTCTTTTGCCGGACAGGAACTCTCAGTCTGCAGCACAGGAAATATCGTTCAGGCTGCTTCCAAAAGGCCTATGGACGAGGACAGTATCAGCAGGCAGCTGGGGAAACTTGGAGGCACTGATTTTGAAGCGGATCCCATAGAAGTCTTTATTGATGACAATGGCACCGGAAGCGGCGTATTTGTGGCGGTAAGCGAGCTCAATGATCTTAGAAGAGAGCTTGTGAACCTTATGTTGGAAGAGATTAAGAAAACAGGGCGGATGAGTACTTCGCAGCAGGCTGTTGCACCGGCCGGGGTTCATGAGTTTAAGGATTATGATTATTACGCAAAAGACAGGACGGGAGTAGCGAAGCTTTCGGTCCTGGTAAGCAGTAAGGATCAGCTTGCGGCAGTCCTTGAGAGGATTGGCGGCGGCTCCAATCTGCACAATCTTTACCTGGACAGCAATCTCTTTTTATCACTGGATGAGAAGCTGATCAGGAAGATAAGCGATGCGAAGCAGGAGGGCCATCTTCGGGCAGCGCTGGTTGCTCTGCCATACATCACCAGGTCTGAGGAATTTGATGGTGTAAAAGAGGTACAGACTGTTGCAGACAGAATAGAAGAGGCTGATTTTGACGGCGTTCTGGTCAGAAATCTCGAGCAGCTAGGATACCTGAGGAGCATTTCCTACAAAAAGATGGTAATCTCCGACTACAGCGTATATACCTGGAACAGTGAGGCGGCTCTGGAACTGATGGACCTGAACGAGGGACGCGGCGGTTTTATGCTGGAGGAGCTTACAATACCTTACGAACTAAGCTTCCGTGAGGCCGGGGATATGGTGAGGGCTCTTCGAAAGAAGAGTGCGATCCCGGTAAGCTATAACATTTACGGACACATTCCGATGATGGTGAGTGCAGGATGCGTCAAAAAGACCACTGACAAATGCAGCGGCAAACTTCACGAGCTGTACAGCGAGAACATGAGCATAACCGACAGGATGAACAATCGCCTGCCCGTGACCATGAACTGCAGGAGCTGCTACAACGTAATATGGAACGCGCATCCTACATCGCTTCACAACAAGCTGGATGAGATAACCCGTGAAGATATTTTTGACAGCTACAGGGCTGACTTTACTGTAGAGGATGGCAGGCGCACCGCGGCGATACTTGATTATTATCATAGTCGACTTGAGGGCCGCAGCTGCGAGGACATTTTTGAAAAGATCCGGTTTACCACCGGACATTTTAAACGCGGAGTCGAATAACCATAGATGGAATTATATGTAACCGAGATATCTAAATATGTGATAGCTCTTTTCATGCTGCTGTACACTGCAGAGGCCTTCCTGACCTTCAGGTACACAACTGAGAAGAAGAGAAGAGGACTGTATATCAGGCAGATCATCTGTATGTTTGCGGTTCAGCTGTCCTGCTTCATTCAGATAATAGCCAGGACCGGAAAGCCGGTGTATCTGTTTTTCTTCATTTTTCAGATCATCATCTTCGTGTCGGTGCTGATGCTGTTTTACACCATTTATCCCGACGGGAACAGGCTGCTTGTCAACAATGCCTGCATGCTGCTGGTGATCAGTATGACCATACTAACAAGGCTCTCCTACGACAGGGCGGTAAGGCAGTTCTTTATCATGACGGCGTCTTTTATCATAGGATTCTTTGTGCCGGAGATCATTTACAGGTTCGACATCATCAAGAAGTTTACCTGGATTTACGCAGCGGCAGGCGCTGTGGCAATAGGAGCGGTCCTTCTTTACGGAGCTGTCACCAACGGCTCCAAGATCACGTACACTGTGGCCGGGATCACGTTCCAGCCCTCGGAGGCTGTGAAGATTTTGTTCCTGCTCTTCATGGCAGGGGCGCTGCATGAGGCAAAAGAGCTGTGGCAGCTCTTTCTGGCATCGGCCGTTGCGGCAGTTCACGTGATGATACTGGTGCTGTCCAAGGATCTGGGAAGTGCACTGATATTTTTTGTGATCTATCTTGCCATGATCTATATTTCTACGGAAAAGATAGAGTACCTGCTGACAGGTCTTTTCCTGGGAGTCGTGGCCAGTATTTTTGCTTACAGACATTTTTATCATATCAGGGTCAGGGTCAAAGCGTTTCTGGATCCCTTCGGCGACATAGCATCATCCGGTTATCAGGTGTCGCAGTCGCTGTTTGGGATCAGCAGCGGAGGATGGTTTGGCCTGGGGCTCTACGGAGGCTCGCCCCGTTCCATACCCTTTGTGGAGCAGGACTTTATCTTTTCCGCAATAGCAGAAGAGCTTGGAGTTGTATTTGCTGTGCTCATGGCACTTGTGTGTGTCAGCTCGTTCCTGATGATCATGAGGGAGGGGTATTTTTTGAAGGACAGATATTACAGGCTGGTTGTATGCGGGATCGGTGTGGCCTATATTTTTCAGACCTTCCTTACAATAGGCGGCGGCGCTAAGTTCATACCGCTTACGGGAGTGACACTTCCTCTTGTGAGCTACGGAGGAACCTCTGTGCTGGTGACCATAATCATGATGATGATAGCTGAGGGCTGCTGCATGATAAGGACCAGAGAGCGCTACGCTGCAATGGAGAAGAGAAAAGCAAAGAAACGCCTTGAGGAGATTCGCAAAGAGGGCGATACAGGTGATAATGGAAACAGACAAAACGCAAGTTGGGAAGAAAAATAAAAAGATAAGATCATACCCCATCCTGGTGCTCTCAGTCTTTTACGCAGGACTCTTCGGGATAATGCTCATATATATCAGCTATTATTCCTACGCCCACAGACAGGTGCTGATGAACAACAGCTACAACACCAGGCAGCAGATACTTCTTAAACAGAACTCAAGGGGCAGTATTTTATCAAGAGACGGAGACCTTCTGGCATACTCACAGGTGGACGAAAACGGCAAGGAGACCAGAGTCTATCCCTACGGCAGGGAATTTGCCCATGTGGTGGGATATTCCACCAACGGCAGGGCCGGTGTGGAATACATGGCCAATTACTATCTCATAAACACTAGCATTGAACTGTCTGATAAGGTAGCGCATGACACCCGGGGCGACAAGTATCCCGGTGATAACTGCAAGACGACCCTTGACGTACATCTGCAGGAGGTGGCCTTTAATGCGCTATCAGCCAGAAAGGGTGCGGTGGTCGTATCTGACCCGAGAACCGGAGAGATACTGGCGATGGTCTCCAAGCCTGACTTTGAACCATCCACCATCAGTCAGGAGTGGGAGAGCCTTCTTCAGGACAATTCCCCGGATGCAAAGCTCCTCAACAGAGCCACACAGGGACTTTATCCCCCGGGATCGACATTTAAGATCGTGACTGCACTGGCATATATCAAGGATCATCCCTCGGATTACGGGAACTACAGATTTACATGCTCTGGCAGATTTACCTACGAGGGCAACAGCATTTCATGCTATCACGGTGAGAACCACGGCAGCGTTGACTTTAAGTCCAGCTTTGCCAAGTCCTGCAATTCCTCTTTTGCCAATATAGGTCTTGATGTGTCCAGGAAGGTCTTCTCAGATACTCTGGATCAGCTTATGTTTGGAAAAGAGCTGCCGATCGACCTTCTGTATTCTAAGAGCAGAGCTTCCATAGACAATAGTACTTCTGTGGGAGATGTGATGCAGCTGGCCATTGGACAGGGTACCACGGGCATGACACCCATGCATCTGAACATGATAACATGTGCGGTTGCCAATGGGGGAATTCTTATGAAGCCCTATCTGCTGCAGCAGGTGACGGGGGGAGACGGCAGGATAGTGAAGACTTTTTCGCCGGAGGTTTACAGAAGGCTCATGACTTCTGAGCAGGCCGGGATACTTACGGATATGATGGAGGCAGTTGTAACTGACGGAACGGGAACCAAATTAAAAGGCCTTTCCTACACAGCTGCAGGAAAGACCGGTTCTGCTGAATTCAATACTGCCACCTCCGATTCCCATGCCTGGTTCACAGGCTTTGCCCCGGCGGAAGATCCACAGGTCTGCGTCACCATCATAGTGGAAAATGCCGGAAGCGGAGGAAACTTCGCGGTGCCTATTGCAAAGAGAGTATTCGATGCGTATTTCGGTGTGGAATGACATGTAAAAGGTGCATATACGCGGCGCGGTACAAGGCGCTTTTCGCAGTGCGGCGCGGCGATTTGCTGCCTCAGAACACCGAAACTATAGACAGATTATTGTTTGCTGAAAGATCCAGAAGTGAATTGTCGTTCATCTTGATGAGAGGGCGTGAGAGCGCCTTCTCATTTATTAGTATCACCTCCCCGACCTGGGCGTTGCTCAGCTGGACGTTAAAGCCAAGCTGGGACGCGGCGATGTGGGAGAGAATTGATTTGATGGCATTATAATCGTATTTTACAAATCCCTCGTTCTCATAGTTGGCTATGATCTGGAAGGGATTCAGCTTCTGCCTGTAGCTTCTGGGAGAGGTCATGGCCTCATAGGTGTCTATGATGGCAATGTACTTGGCAAACCTGTCGATCTCTGCAGCGGTGAGGGCCTTGGGATACCCGGAACCATCGCACCTCTCGTGGTGCTGCAGGGTGGCATTAAGGACATGCGGGTCAAAAGAGCCGTAGCTCTTAAGAAAATCATAGCCTATTGTGGTGTGCCTCATGACGAGCCTGTACTCCTCAGAGGTGAGACGCTCAGGCTTCCAGAGGATCTGATACGGGATGCTGAGCTTGCCGATGTCGTATACAAATGCACACTGGATGAGCAGGCTGATGTCTTCGTTGGAAAGTCCCAGCCAGGTGCCGAAGACACCTGCGATCAGCGCGGAGTTAAGGCAGTGGGCGTGGGTCATGTCATCCTCACCCGGGAGCATGTTGTAGAGATAATCCAGAAGAAGCTCGCCGCTCTTGGCGCACATGATTATGTTCCTGTACACCTCCTGGAGCTGGACCATATTTATGGGAGCCCTGTTGGTGACAGCGCTCATAACAATAGACTTGTATACCGGGAAATACAGACGATAGGTGGATTCAAAATTCCTGAATCCCTCACTGAGTCTTACCTTTTCAAAGTGGGTGGTGGCAAAATCGATCTCTTCCTTGATGGGGACAACCAATATGGAATGTCTGGCCAGTTTTTCAATGATGTTGGGAGTGATCTTGGCATTGGCGGGAACGATGACCTCGTTCTTGTAATTGAGAACATCCTCAGCCACGACCATGCCCTGTTTAAGTTCCATTGTGGCGACAGATTTCAAACGATTTTCCCTCCGACAATACAGAAAACAAACATAATTTAAAAATCATGTCTGATATGATAATATAAGTATATCTTTTTATTTATGCACATTCAAATTGTTTTTACTGACTAAAAAGTTTTCGGGAGATGTTTTTGGGGTATGAAAAAGAGAGGCTTTTGCCGGTTCCATAATGATATCTATTGGGGAGAATCGGTGAAAAATCATTCTTTGGTAAAATGGCGCCTTAGTCACGGCAGAGGCCAGTTTACCGTCTTTTGTGTGAAAAGGGCTCTTTGCGATTCCGATCAGCTGGACATCATTCACTGTGCTTTCCTGAAACAGCCGTATTTTCTGACACACCCGGCTTATGTTTACGGCATTGCCGGCAGCTATGAAGAAGCGCTGGACCTTGTCGTTCGTATTTCGGATGAGGCCTGCGCGGCGGGCTATGACGGAAGGCTTGTCGAATATCTGGACAGAAATTCTACACAAATAAACTAACTACTGGAGTCTTTATGCTTGCGGGATTTTTAACGGTTCTGAAAATAATAGGTATTGTTCTTTTATGCATTCTGGCCTTTGTACTTTTGCTGGTGCTGCTGGTACTGTTTGTGCCCGTCTTTTACAGGGCCGATCTCAAGGTGCCAAGGACAGAGTTTGAAGATGGGTTTGATATTGAGAAGATATGGGCATCGGCGAAGTTTTCCTGGCTTTTGTTTGTACTTAGAGGAGGCATAGAATTTCCTGAAAATAAGGCGTTTACCTTAAGGGTCTTCGGGATAAAGATACTTCCCAGAAAGCAAAAGTCTGACGCTCAGAGCGGCAGCACAGATCATGAAAAAGAAGAAAGCACTGAAACTGAAAATTCAGCGGGGGATAAGCCGCAGGCGTCAGAGACTGAAGGTGCCGTGCAGGAATCAGAGGCGGCTTCGGAAAAGACAGATGAAGAGAGTGTCAGTGAGGAGGTTTCCGCGGAATCAGAAGCCGGGGCAGATTCAGAAGCTGGTTCTGATTCAGAAGGCGAAACTAAGCCTTCCGAAGGTTCATCTGCTGAGGGAACAGGCACATCCGGTCAGGACACAGCAGCGGCATCTGAGCAAGAAGATGAGAAATCTTTTCTGGATGTGCTCTGGAATATATTTGATGCAATAGACAATTTTCTGAAAACACCACTAGATGTGCTTGAAAAAATTCAATATACAATATCTAGAGTTTGTGGTAAGATAGATATGATTAAATGCACTCTGGAGAATGAAATCTTCAAAAGGGCGTTTGATCTGGTGAAAAGGAAGCTGATCAAGGTCATTAAGATGATACTTCCGGACAAAATAGACGTGGATCTTCTGCTTGGAACCGGTGATCCGGCTCAGACAGCGCAGCTTATGGGAGCCTATGGCGCACTATATCCGATTCTCTACAAAAAGGTGAGATTCATTCCCGATTTTGAGAGCGGTGTGGTTGAGTCAAAGGCTCATATCAGGGGGCATATCACAGTATTTACAATTGTATTCAGCGCAGCGGTATGTTACTTCAACAAGGACGTCAGGAAGACGATCAGGAGATTCAAAAAGATTATCGAGTCATAAAGAAAAGGATATCAAATTTCTTAGGGAGGTCATAACATGGCAGACAGCAATTTCAGTGGCGTAGTTGATTCTTTATTAAAGGGCATGAACACAGTACTTGGCACCAAGACCGTTGTAGGAGAGGCCACCAAGGTGGGAGATACGATCATTCTTCCTCTTGTTGATGTTTCCTTCGGGGTTGGCGCAGGCGCTACAAATGCCGATAAAAAGAATGCAGGATGCGGAGGTTTCGGTGCCAAGATGTCACCGAGCGCAGTTCTTGTGATCAAGGACGGCACAACCAGGCTGGTAAATATCAGGAATCAGGATGCAGTTACCAAGATTCTTGATCTTGTTCCTGACGTCATGAACCATTTCAACAGCAAAAAAGAAGATATGATGGATGATGATTCAGCAGTAGATATCGCTTTCCCTGAGCAAAAAGAGGAGAAGTGATAATCCAGAAGGTGGGGGCCCTTATGGAAGAAAAAAGAAGTATTGAAGAAATTATTTTAAGCGGCAGTGAGGATGAGCTGGCGCAGTTAAGGCTCTGGCTTTTTAAGGAGAGTGTGCGTCTTGAGAATCAGGAAAGTGCACTTTCGGAGCGCTATGCAAGGCTTGAGGCGGACGAGATGTCTTTTAAGGAAAAGATGGACGCCGCTGAGCGCAAGCTTGAGAATGCCAGCAAGAAGCTTAACAACGACAAGGCGCTTTTTGATCAGAGACTCCGGATCCTTAATAACGGCTTTGATCAGCTCAATGCCGACAAAAAGAAGCTTGAGAACGAATTCATAAGACTTGAGAGGGAGAAGGCTTATCAGAGAGAGGATGAGTATGATGCACTTGATCTTTTGTTCAGGGGAGTGAACAGTCCGCTTACTCTCAAGAAGAGGTACAAGGATCTGATGAAGATGTTCCATCCTGACAACATCAGCGGCGATTCCTATATGGTGCAGCTGATCAACCAGGAATACAGTGTTCTGTGCAGGCAGTACGACACAAGCATGAACTTTTGACACATATGGATATATGTGATATGATTGCAGGGTCATTGCTCCTTATGGGGCAATGACTTTACATGTTTTAAGTGGGGTCTTGCAGTTTTACTGCATCTGGCGTTTCTGCCGGAATTTCAATTTTTATGAATTTATTTTAACTAAAAACATTGACATGGTCGAACATCTGTTTTATATTTATATTATCATATACGAACGGATGTTCTGAAGAGGAGAATTGTATGGAAAGAGAAGAAAAACAAAAGGCACTTGAGGCAGCACTGGGACAGATTGAGAAACAGTTCGGCAAGGGTGCTGTCATGAAGCTTGGTGATTCATCAGACACCATGAATATCGAGACTATCCCCACAGGTTCTTTGAGCCTGGATATCGCTCTCGGCCTCGGAGGAATTCCCAAGGGCAGGATTATTGAGATCTACGGACCCGAGTCCAGTGGTAAGACTACCGTTACACTCCACATGATAGCTGAGGTCCAGAAGAGAGGCGGCATTGCAGGCTTTATCGATGCTGAGCATGCTCTTGATCCCGTATATGCCAAGAATATCGGCGTAGATATAGACAATCTCTATATTTCACAGCCGGACAGCGGTGAGCAGGCTCTTGAGATCACAGAGACAATGGTGAGGTCAGGCGCCATAGACATCGTGGTTGTGGACTCTGTTGCAGCTCTGGTACCCAAGGCGGAGATTGACGGCGATATGGGTGATTCACACGTGGGCCTTCAGGCCAGACTTATGTCCCAGGCCCTGAGGAAGCTTACCGCAGTCATCAGCAAGTCCAACTGTACAGTAGTATTCATCAACCAGCTCAGAGAGAAGGTTGGCGTTATGTTCGGCAATCCGGAGACCACCACCGGCGGCCGTGCCCTGAAGTTCTACTCATCAGTCCGCATGGATGTGCGCCGCATTGAGGCCATCAAGCAGAACGGTGAGAATATCGGTAACAGGACCAGGGTCAAGGTAGTCAAGAACAAGATCGCACCTCCTTTCAAGGAGGCGGAGTTTGACATCATGTTCGGCAAAGGTATCTCCAAGACCGGTGATGTTCTGGATCTGGCAGCCGGCTCCGACATCGTTATCAAGAGCGGTGCCTGGTACCAGTACGAAGGCGACAAGATCGGGCAGGGCCGTGAGAATGCCAAGCTGTTCCTGGAGAACAACCCTGAGATCCTCGCTGAGATCGACGCCAAGGTCAGAGCCCACTACGGACTTCCTGTAGAAGGCGCTGCCGCTATGCAGCCTCAGACTGAGGGAGCTGCTGAGGAGAAGACCACTAAGAAGAAGTCATCTAAGGACTGATATCGATTTGACAGATTCCAAAAAGTGATATTATGATCACGTATCTTATCCCCTGATAATCATATATTATCAGGGGATGTTCTATATCTGAGTTCTATGAAGAAAGACTGATCCGGCGGGGCTTTCCTCAGAAATTGGAGACTATATTATGTACGTTACAGAGATTAAACCCATAGATAAAAAGAGATTCCTGGTTTCCATTGAAGGAGAAGCGGGATTTGTGCTATACATCAGCGAGATCAACAAATACAGGATAAGCAAGGACTGTGAGATTCCTGAGCAGGTTTATCGGGAGATCACTGAAACTGTCCTTCCGAAACGCTGCAAACTTCGGGCCATGAACCTTCTGCAGAAAAGGGACTACACCACAAGACAGCTTACAGACAAGCTGAAGGAGGGCATGTATCCCCAGGACATAATCGACGAAGCCATTGCTTACGTCACCTCATACAGATATCTTGATGACGACAGATACGCCAGGGACTACATCACCTATCATATGTCCACCAGGAGCCGCAACCGCATCATCCAGGACCTGACATCCAAGGGTATAGACCGCGAGAGTATCATCGCTCTTATGGATGAGCTCTATATGGAGGACCACGGAGAGGCTGAACAGGATCAGATCAGGAAACTGCTTATCAAGAAACATTATGATCCGGAGAACACGGATTTTAAGGAGAAGCAGAAGATCATGGCTTTTCTTATGAGAAAGGGATTCTCGCTATCTGATATAAAAAAGGAAATGTCAATTTTTGACTAAATGGGTTATGATGAAAACATAATAAGAATAATGACATTAGTTGTTTAAGAATCGAAACATCAAGATAGTGAAAATGTTTTCTGAAAAGGTGATTAAAGGCAGTTTTTGCGTTTAATCACTCTTTTTCTTGAATAATTTATAAAAATTTTATATTTTTTTACATTTTGATTATAAATTATGATTAGGTTTATGATTGCAGTTTTCTTATTATAATAGGGAAAAGTGAAATGGTCTGAGTTATATGAGTTTATAAAATGTTTATTTTTTAGATGTATCTTTAGGAGGGTAGGATATGCTTAGAAAATGGAACAGACTTTTAGCCATTATCGTATCTGCAGCGATGATCACAGCTTCTTTTGGCAGTGATTATGCAACTGCACATGTTTATGCTGCAGGTAACGAGATTGAATCCGGCAGCGAGGATGTTGAGGAACCGGATGAGGAGCAGGAAGAGGAAGAGGAAGCCGCTGCTGATCAGGAAGAATCCGGCGATGAACAGGATGAAACAGCCGGTGAAGATGGTGATCAGGAAGATGCTGATCAGGAAGATGTTGAGCAGGAGGAAACTTTAGAGGATTCTTCAAACGAAGAGGACGACTCTGATAACGCTCAGGGTGAAGGTGATCAGGATCCTGCAGATAATGAGGAGAATGATGACAGCACAGATGAAGCTGTCGCAGAGACCTCTGAAGCTGTCACAGAGACATCTGAAGGTGGCGCAGAACAGGCAGAAGAGCCTCAGGAAGAACCACAGGAAACTGACCCCAAGGAAGAGGCTGGTCAGGAAGTTCCTCAACAGGAAGAGCCGCAGCAGGAACAGCCACAGGATGGCGAACAAGGAGAGAATCAGTCATCTGGCAGTGATGAAGGAACTCCTGCTGAGCAGGACGGCGAAGGCATTCCTGAAGATGAGGTAGCTCCGGAAGAGACAGGTGATCCAGAGGAGATTTCTGATGATTCACAGAATACAGAAGAGGTAACTCCTGCAGCAGCAGAAGACGAAGAAGAGGAAGCAAAAGAAGAAAAGGAAGTAAAAGAAGAGGAAGCAAAAGAAGAAAAGGAAGAGAAACTCGTAAAGGTTACTTACGAGGCAACAGAGGGTGGAAGCGTATCTGCAAGTTCTGAAGAAGTTGATATAAATGATGATGATGCAGAATTTAATGGTTCCACAGCTACTGCTGACGCTGGATATACCTTTATCGGATGGTATGAAGGAGACGAACTCATCACTGAAGAGGCATCTTTTGTACCTGAGTCAGTCGAAGAGGACACAACCTTTACTGCAACCTTTGAGCCTGAAGAGGAAGATAAAGAGGAGGCTGAAGAGCTTCTTGTAAAAGTCACTTATGAAGCAATTGAAGGCGGCAGTGTCTCCACGGAGTCCGAAGAGATTGATCTTAATGATAAGGACGCCAAATTCAAGGGCTCAGTCGCCACAGCCGACGAAGGCTATAAATTTGTAAGATGGGAAAACAAGGACGAAGAGGAAGTATCTGATAAGGCTAAATTCGTTCCTGAAGATATCGAGGAAGATGAGTCCTTCAAGGCAATCTTTGAGAAAGAAGAAATAAAGATGCCTTCAGTATCCTTTACTAAGAGTGCCAATGGGATCACTGTTTCCATCGATGCGCCTGAGGGAGCATTCCCTAAGGGCACAACAGTAAAGGTTACCCCTGTATATGACAGTTCCGTTCTGGATACAGTAAAAGACACAGTTGAGCAGGAAGTTAATTCGGATGATGCCGATGTAGTGAAGACAGTTCAGAAGGTAGTGGCTGTAGACATCTCTTTTGAATACGAAGGCGAAGAGATAGAGCCCGAAGCTCCGATAAGTGTAAGGATGAGCACATCTGAGCTGGCTGCTGCACAGGAAGCACAGGTAGTCCACGTAGATGATGGCGGCGGTGCTTCTGTAGTAGGTGATGCATCCATAAATGGCAGTGCTGCAGAGTTTGAGAGTGATGAATTCTCAATCTACGCCATTGCGATCGTTGATCCTGTAGAGGTTGTTACATACAGGCGGACATATCACTTTGAAGATCTCAACGATCAGGGCAGTTATGAGCCATACTATTTCATCAATGAGGTCGGAGAGAAGGTTGATAACCAGATCATCAAAGATGGAGACATCCTTGAAGCAATAGATTCTCCGTTCCATAACGGTAAGTCTTTTACAGGATGGTACATCTGGGAAAACAACAGCTTTGGAAGCGCAGTTACTTTTGGCGGCAAAATCGATCTTACAAGTCTTACCAAGGATGAAGACATCACTGTAAGAGCCAGATATGATGAAAAATATACCGTAACATTCAATGATGAACTCGGTGCAGTCATCAAGTCTTTTACTGTCAACAGTAAGGATGAGGCATTCACAATAAGCAATAACTACAATCCCTATATTGCTGACGAGGAATTTCGTGGCGAGTGGGAAGCTGTCGAAGGTTCTGAGTATATTACCGGGACTGCCAATCAGGAAGGCTATTACACTAATGGTACTCAGGTGACAATAAGCGGGAACGTCGTATTTGCACCTGTTATCTATACCGGATATTGGCTGACCTTTGATGCAAATGGCAGTGACGCAACTTATACAGAGCCACAGTTTGTGAAGGCCGGTACCGCTCCTGTAAAGCCTGCAAAAGATCCTCAGAGACCGGGATATACGTTCCTTGGCTGGTATTCAACTCAGGCTGCTGCTGAGGAAGTGAAAACAGCAGACACAAGTTCTTATGTAGGAGATTTTGACTTTAGTGCACCATTAACCTGCCCCACAACAGCTTATGCCAAGTGGAGCTCAAACAAGATCGCTCCATACAAGGTTTTTGTGTGGACCGAGAGTGTTGAAGGTAATAAATCTTTCTACAAATCATATGACAGAGTTGGATATGTCGGAGATACAATTGGTGATAAGCATATTCAGCTTGAGTTTGAAGACGGCGTAAAGAGTGATGCGATCATATGCTGGGATGAAGCGGTGAAAAATGAAGATTCAAGCCTCGCAAATGCCCAGGATGACAAAATAGAACTCGAAGGATTCAAGCCTTATGATTATGATCGCAGTGTTGTTATCAACACTCAGGGAACTGCTGTAGTAAACGTTTACTTCAAGAGGATTGAGTATGTAATCAGGTTTGTTTTCGCAAAAGATCTTGGTACTGATGCACAGGGCAATGATAATGGAATAATGCTCATAAATGCTGAAGGTGATAACGGCGATGGCACATTTGAAAACTGTGAAGACAGGTTTATCATTAAAAACAGAAGCATTGTTGATCATTTCCCTGAGCGCACACTTAGAGACGGTGCATATTATTACATTCCGGTTACCATAACATATGGCGCACAGTTCGATGGTAAATGGCCGATTTATGAAGATTTTGCAGATCTTGACACTTACTTGCAAGGACTTCCAAATGACGCTTTCTATGCAGAAAATGGGAAAAATTATAAAAGACCTAAAAGTAATCGCTGCCCGGACACTCAGACCAGCTGGATCCTTATGGAAAATGCCGGTCTCAGAAAAGACAGAGGCATTTATGGTGGAGGAGCAAACACTGTAAAAGGTAAGATTGACTCTTTGGACTATCTGATTCTTGGAAATTGGAAGAGTGAAAAAGGCAATTACTTAATAGCCAGATTTGATGCTGATCCAACAAGATTCACCTATAAGATTTATTTCGATGTTGATGTTAATCAGTCCAATGAGGAAACTAAGCAGTTTGGTAATCCGAGTAAAACCTACTACTATAAAGAAGAGTTTTCTGTAAGGTCGAATGGAACAATCGATAATCAGAAACCTCCGGCTTATGAATATGACGGCTTTACATATATTGGCAAAAAAACTTCCGGCGAAGGCAAAAATACTGTAGCATTCTTCTATGAGAGACGCTTCAACAAAGTCCTGTTTTGGGATGGAGTCGCAGATAACGGCGATGCGTCAAAGCAGCTTGAACAGATATCTCTCGGTGAGAGCAGCCGTATACCTGTTGGCGATGATTGCAGCTCAGCAGAGGGGTTCAAGCCCGAAAAGCGCGGTTACATATTCAAAGGATGGTTTGCTGATGAAGAGTGTACACAGCCCTTTGATTTTTCGACTACTAATATGACAAAAGAGGGTATCTCTGTATACGCAAAGTGGAGAATAAAAGAGTATGATGTTTTCCTTCACACTAATACTGCTGAAAGCGTCATCTGGGAAAAGCCTCAGGATACTAAGCTTCATGTAAAATACGGAGAAAAGATACCGGCAATAGCTAAGGCAACTACAAGCAGCCAGGAGCTTGTGGGATGGTATTATGATGATCAGTACGAAAATCTATACCTTGATGAAACAGAAATGTATGATGACAACGCCAAATATTATGCAAATCCTGAGCCTGAGTTTGTTGTCGGATGGCTTGATCTCTTTGCACAGTGGCGCTCAAAGTCAGAACTGACAGAGGCAGTGAGGATCGAGTACGATGTAAATCTTGGCGAAGGCGGTGATCTGACTAAAGTAACTGATTCAAAGATATACAAGGATCAGGGAAATTCCGTAGCTCTTAAGAATACGCAGACTCCACCTGAAGGCCAGCGCTTTAACTGCTGGGTACAGATGAAGTGGGATAAGGAGACAGAATCATTTGTAGAGACCCCCACAACTTATAAAGAGGGCAACTCATTCACAGTAGATATAAGAAATGCAATGCCCGGTGGAAGAGAAGATATCGACTATAACGGAAAACTCTTTACATTGAGGCTGCGTGCACAGTATGTTCCCGATACCGAGGAGAAGATTGAACTGACAAAGATCGTCTACAACGGCAATGGAACTGCAGATGCACCTGCAACTACAGGCCTTTCGTCTGATGCGGCTTTGAACCTTGTGGTTTTGGCAGACAAAACAGTTGCAACCTATAGCGAGATCCAGCTCAACAATGCAATCGTTATAAGCAATCAGGGCTTTACAAGACAGGGATACGAGTTCCTTGGATGGGCAAATGAGAAGCCAAATGCTACTGAGCCTGACTTTAAGGTTGGGGATACAGTTGGAGCCGATAACCTGGATCCTACATCAAATACTCTGTATGCGGTTTGGAAGAAGAATCCTGAGCCCGAGCCTGAGCCTGAACCTGAGCCCGAGCCCGAGCCTGAACCAACACCGGAGCCCGAGCCGACACCGGAGCCTGAACCTACACCGACTCCCGAGCCGACACCGGAACCGGAGCCAACACCGGAGCCCGAGCCGACACCGGCTCCTACTCCCACACCAACACCGGCACCGGAACCTACGCCGGCACCCAGTCCGGATCCCACACCGTCGCCTACACCGGATCCTACACCTGCACCGACACCGGCTCCTACTCCAGCGCCAACACCGGATCCAACACCTGTTCCTGATGTAGTGCCTGATGTTACACCTGTAATTCCGGATATCCTGGTTCCTCTTGCTCAGGTTCTTGGAGCAAGAAGAGAAGAGACGCTGCCCGGTGATCAGCCGGCAGTTCTTGGAGCAAGACGTGGTGGAACATATGATTCCGCAAACAGACTGTCAAGACTTATTGCGATCATAATCGCAGCAGCAGTTGCAATCGCTCTGATTATCGGAACCAAGAAGAGAAAAGAGAAATAAGCTAATTTAACAAGGAGACCTGCGAGTAGTAATTTGCTGCAGGTCTCTTTTTTCCTGGCTTGATTAGAACTTTAAAGTGATGATAACATAGTGATATGTGTTAAAGCCTTGATAAAAATGACTGTGTCTTTTGCCCTTTACACAGTTCATTCGTATTAACTGTTGATACACAAATCATATGTGTCGATTCGATTTATGAAATGGAGGCATTATTATGTCAGGCGGTGGAATGCAATTAGACGGAAATCAGCAGAAATTCAAAGAGAAAAAAGAATTTGTCATTGATACAAAAAAGAAATCAGAGCTTCTAAAAGATGAGAAGGAGACCAACGGTTACAATCTGATTGTGGAGCCACCAAAGCTCTTAAAAAGGCAGGACAAGCAGTATGACAAGAAGGATCTTTCTGTCCAGAAGGGAAAGACTGCAACTGAACAGATCAAGAAGATGGTAAGTGCACAGGAGCAGAAGGTGTCTCAGGAGGCTTCCAATAACCTTGAAAATGTCAGCAGCTGCATAACGGAATTATCGGAGCTTTTTGGTGAGAACATGCCGATGCCTCACAAGGATAAGCAGGACAGGATCACAAAGGATGCGATCAAGAAGTGCCTGGGTATGATGAACGTAGGCACCGGATACATTATTAAGCAGTATGAAAGCCTCATTATGAGTCTGGATACATGCCTTAAGAACGAGCATGGCGAGACTGACAACGAGGAATTTAAGAGGGTTCTCACTGATCTTAAGAAGCAGTGTGAGGATGAGAAGGAGAACTTTAAGGATAAGGCCCTTCAGTATCAGAGTCTTTTCATCAATGATCCCAAGAGAAAAGACAGGATTCCCACCTGGGGTGAGGCCCTTGAGTTTGCAAGAGGGGAGTATTACGACCTCGGCCAGTATGGGAACTCTTTTATCAAGGTAAAGGACAGTGAAGAAGAAACAGTTCTTCAGGGCAAGGAGGATCAGAAGGGCAAGGTCCTTACAATAAATAAAAAGAATCAGGGTGACAACAGAACTCTTGCTGACAACAGCCGCGTGGCTGCCACTAAAATGGCCGGAATGCTGGGAGCTGAGCAGATGATGTGTGCCTCAAAAACAGCATTTATAAAGGAGGATGACAGCCTTTTCAGAGGCGTCGTTACTGAGGAAGCTGGTGGCGTCAGCATGGAGAATGCCCTTAAGGATCAGGAGAAGCTGCGCTTCGGTATCGGAGCTCTCGCCCAGATGTTCCAACTGCAGACACTGGATGCGCTTTGCGGCGTTGCCCAGAGAGGCGCTGACAACATGAATCTTGTCATGAACAAGGAAGGTACTGTTACCGGTATCAAGGTAACCGACTTGTTTGAGAAGCCTGTAACCCTGAACGTTATTGCGGCTCTTCCCACAGAGTTCCTCAACAAGATTTTTAACATCCAGAAACCTGTTTTGGATATGATCTTTGCGGGAACCCTCAGTAAAGAGGAGATCAACAAGCTCTGGCAGAAGGTGAGCAGCCTTCAGAAGACCATAGCAAAGTGCTTCAGATACGATATGAAGTACAGGGAAGAAATGGCCAGAAGAGACGAGTTTTACAAGGAGACCTACCTCAGTTATGAGAAGGGCTTTGAGGACGACGATCACAGAATGATGCAGGCCATGAACCAGATGCAGCAAAAGAACGAAATTCAGGACACCAACATCCCTGAAGACTCAATGATTGAACAAAACAATTGACACCCGTAATTTAAAAGGGTACAATTTATATATTGTAGACTTGTATATTAGTGCGCATTTTTTGTGCTAGTTATACAAAATATTGTACAATGAAAATTGAATAAGGAGGTGCTCCTGTAATGGCTGGTATTATTATTGCAGTAGTAGCAACTCTTGTCATCACTGCTCTGGTTACCTGGTTTGTGGCTACGAACTATCACAAAAGTGTTACGGATGCCAAGATAGGTAGTGCGGAGGAGAGGGCAAGAAAAATCATCGACGAAGCCCTGAAATCTGCTGAGGACACAAAGCGTGAGAAGCTCCTTGAAGTCAAGGAGGAATCACTTAAGACACGTAATGACCTTGAGAAAGAAGTCAAGGACCGCAGAAATGAGATGCAGCGTGCTGAGAGACGTATACAGCAGAAAGAGGAAAACGTCGAGAAGAGATCCGAAGCGATCGAGAGAAGAGAGCAGAGCTTAAGTGCCCGTGAAGAGAACTTGAGCAGAAAGAGTGAAGAGGTTGCGAAACTTGGTGAACAGAGACTACAGGAACTGGAGAAAATCTCTGGCTTAACCTCCGAGCAGGCAAAAGAGTATCTTTTAAAGATCGTAGAAGATGATGTGAAACATGAATCAGCTATCATGATCAAGAACATGGAAGCTGAGGCAAAGGAAGAGGCTGACAAGAGAGCCAAGGAGATCGTGGTAGGCGCCATTCAGAGGTGTGCAGCAGATCACGTTTCCGAAACTACGATATCCGTAGTTCAGCTGCCCAACGATGAAATGAAGGGTCGCATCATAGGCAGAGAAGGACGTAACATCAGAACCCTTGAGACAATGACCGGTGTGGATCTCATTATTGACGATACACCGGAGGCAGTGGTTATTTCCGGATTCGATCCGATCCGCAGAGAGGTTGCGAGGATCGCACTTGAGAAGCTGATCGTAGATGGACGTATCCACCCCGCCAGGATTGAAGAGATGGTGGAGAAGGCACAGAAGGAAGTCGCCGCCAAGATCAAAGAGGAAGGTGAGAATGCCGCAATCGAGGCAGGTGTTCACGGACTTCACCCTGAGGTCATCAAGATCCTGGGCCGCATGATGTTCAGGACCAGCTATGGTCAGAACTGCCTTAAGCATTCAGTAGAAGTGGCACAGCTGTGCGGACTTATGGCATCAGAGCTTGGGCTTGATGTCCGCGTGGCCAAGAGAGCCGGTCTTCTTCATGATATCGGTAAGGCTGTTGACCACGAGCTTGAGGGCTCACACATACAGCTGGGTGTAGACATCTGCAGGAAATACAAGGAATCCGGCGTTGTTATCAACGCAGTTGAGGCACACCACGGCGACGTGGAGCCACAGTCTCTTATAGCAGTTCTTGTACAGGCAGCTGATACAATCTCATCAGCAAGACCCGGTGCAAGAAGAGAAACACTTGAAACCTACACATCAAGATTAAAAGAACTCGAGGACATCACGAATAGCTTCAAGGGAGTTGATCACTCATTTGCTATTCAGGCCGGCAGAGAAGTCAGAGTAATGGTTGTTCCTGAGCAGGTTACAGATGAAGACATGATCATCATGGCTCGCGATATTGCCAAGAAGATCGAGGACGAGATGGAATATCCCGGACAGATTAAGGTCAATATCATCAGAGAGAGCAGAGCAACAGATTACGCAAAGTGATAATAACAAGTTTTACCCAAGAACAATAAAAACTGCCGAGATAGAAATATCCGATATTTCTATTTCGGCTCTTTTTTTACCCTGAAGGAGGAACAAATGGGGACGTTAGAAGAAGCAAGAAAAATTTTTTCAAAAGACCGATATGCAACAGTTTTATCGGGAGCTGTTGTTGAAGAAATCGGTGATAACTACGCAAAATGCAGTATGAAGGTGACAGAGGATCACAGAAACGCCTATGGGGGAATTATGGGCGGTGCGATCTATACACTGGCTGATTTTGCATTTGCTGTAGCTTCCAATTACGATAAGGAATGTGCCACGGTATCACTGGTGGGACAGGCCAGTTTCCTGTCAGCGTCAAAAGGGAATGAGCTCTTCGCCGAAGCCCGGATGATTAAGGATGGGAAGAGGAATAACTTTTTTGAAGTGACGGTGACGGATGATCTGGATAAACTGATCGCCATAGTGTCTTTTACCGGCGCGCATGTTCCTTTCAAATAAGTCAGGTATCACTATTACAGATTCATAAGTACATCAATAAAACGAAAGCGGGAATTTGAGAAATCGGATTCCCGCTTTTTGTCATTTCTATAAATTGTATATAAAAATTGTCTAAAAATGATAAAAAACTGTATTGAATTTGGTAATATCTAAGTATATATACACAATTTTACATACATTGTCTGGGTATTCCCTATGCCCCGGCAACAGCATAAAATGCGATGAAAAATGTCTTTTGGCAAGGAGAGATCATGATCGTAAATTCAAACATCGAGATAGTAAGCATATTGCCGGAACATTTCAGCTTCTTTGAGACTTATGACCCTCTGGATAAGCTGGAGCTGGCAGTTCTTCCGGGAGCTTTTGCAATCGGAGCCTTTGACAGGGGGGAAGATGGAAAGCGTACCTTGCCTGTTGCTCTTATGGTTGTCACAAAAGGGCAAAACAGCCTTGTATGTGAGTGGCTGGCAGTAGCTTTAAAATACAGGGGGCGTGAGATAGGAGGAACGATGCTCCGCCTGCTTTTCGAAGCTGCGGAGAAAATGGGATATGAGACAGTAACTGCCTGCTTCTCAGAAAAAACGGATGAAATAGCCCGGGATTATTTCCTGCAGCGATTCTTTGAGAAATCCAATGGCTGCATGGGCAGATATATCATGAGTGCTTCGGACTTTATCGCTGAGGGAAAGTTTTCTGAAATCAGGGCCGGAGATCCGTGCTTTAGCCTCAGGGAAGCAGAAAGCAGGATTATCAATGAAGCCTCGGCTTTCGCAAAAAGAGCCAGGATACTGCATACGCTTTCTGATGGAGAAATAGCATGGAACATAGCTGACCCTGACCTTTCTGTCATTTATACCGATGGAGAAAAGGTCAGAGGTGTTATTGTCGTAGCTGAAAATGATGATATTTATACCCCCGTTTTACTGGCCGGTGAAAGTCAGGACGAAGTAAACACCCTCATCGCTGAGTCGCTGAAAAGACTGAAGAATAAGCCGCGCAGCGGAAAAGAAATCTGCATATACGTAAGAAGCAGATATATAGAGGAACTTATAGGGGGAATAATTGGCTTGGAAGATCTTGAAAGAGAGGAGGTTCTTACAGCCAGAGTCAGTGATTACACAGCCTACAGGGATAGCATAGGTGAAGATGAAACAGGTGAAACGAAGCCTGAATCTGATACTGATGACATAAGACTGATCGATGGAGTATTGGATCTGGAATTCTATCTTAGTGATTATGAATAATTTCTGATAAAGGCAAAAGGTTTGAGTGAATATATGGAAGTATACGATCTGAATAAAGAGAATAAGAGGTTCTATGAAAGCTATTTCGGCGCTGATATGATCGAGAATATCGGACGAACTTTTTATCGGGGAATCATAGTGGTTTTTGATGACAGAATCGTTGCAGGAATGGTATGGCATTACAAGGACTATGAACTTGATAAGAAGGGGACCGTAAGCAGGATCGAGTGGCTTCGGATTGATGACGAAAAGGCGGAGGAAGAGCTTTTTGCCGCATATAAAGAGAGAATAATGAACGGTAATGCAGTCACGAGCGAATTTGTTATTCCAACCAGGGGTAAGAGCCGTGAAAAGGCCGCATTGAAAAGACAGGGCTTTACCGTAAAGCTCACGGAGGGAGATGACATCATTGTTTCATTGCCGGAAATAATGCAGCTTCCATTTGCTAAAAAAGGTGATATAAGCCCGAATGTCATGCCGCTTAACATGCTTTCAGTCAGACAGTTCAGAAGGATGACTGCAAAATGCATGAAGTCAGGTATAAAGGGGCTGTGCGAGGATCTGTTATACCTTCCCCTGGATTTCTTTGACATGAATATATCCTGCTATTGTAAGGATAAAGATTCCATAAACGGAATGATCCTGTTCCACAGGAAGCCGTCTGGAATAATTGCAATTCAGCTTCTGGCCGGCGTCGATGAAAATGCGCAGAAGGCGCTTGCTTTTATGATGAAATGGGTCATTGCCACGCTTGTAGAAACATATCCGCCTGACACGAAAATTCTTATAGACAGACACAATCAGTCCTCATTGCAGCTGACTGAGAAGCTCTTTCCCAGAGGCTTTGGTATTCCGGTTTATTACGGAACAAGAAATGAGACATGAGGACATGGACAGCAGCTGCCAAACAAATTAATACGCATTGAATTGCTATGAATCAGGCAGGTGCCTGGAAAGAATGGAGAAAACAGTATGCCGGATGAGATTAAAAAAATACGCAGGGAAGATCTACAGGAACTTAGCAGCATAAAAACAGAGCATCAGTTCCAGGCTGTGAATCTGAGCCTTGATAAAAATGAGATGTTCAAGACTGATGAAAGATACAGCACTGGTAAAGTCGAGCAGGAAGCGGCACTTATTCAGAGGGTTCTGGGGCTGTCTACTACAGGGGAGATATCACTGACGACCCAGGATAAGGCTGATCTTGCAATGAAGCTGGACAGAAGGATGTCTTTTCTTCTTCTGAATGATGAGAAGACTACTGGAGACAGCAAGGAAATGGCCCTTGTTAAAAAGCATCTTGAAACTCTGGAAAATATACTGTCTGCAGTGGAGGACATGAGTGATTTTGTACTCACGCAGATAGGGTACGGGTATGATAATGCCATTAAAGCATGTGAGAATTATATCAAGAACAAGAATCCGTGGTTTCAAACAGGTAAGAGGCGTCTGGCCAAGGTAAAGGAGACTCATGCCAAGCTTATCAGGGAGAAAGAATGCCTTTCGAGAGGACAAAAGCTCTATGAACTAGGCCTTATTGATGAGACAAAGATCAAAAATCCTCTTGATCTTATCAAGGCAGAGAACATGAAGAACCTGGAAAAACAGAATGAGGCGCAAAAGTCAGAGAAGTTTCTGGCAGAGCTTGTCAGAATCGGGGACAATGATGGATATTTTGAGTTACAGAAATCAAAGAATTCTGCAGTAAAAGATGATAACAAGCCGATCTTTTATGCTATGAGACTTCTCTATGATATAGATACGAAGGAGATAAGTTCTAATCACACAACCAATAAGGATTGGTTTGAAAAAAAATATCCATCTTATATGAAGGAAATTGGTCTTGCCGGAAAACTTCAAGTAAAGGCAACTAAAGGCGGATTGGATGTGGCGCAGGGCGAAGCAGCAAGACTCTACGGTGGCATGATCCAGGTAGTAAAGCGGGATGAGAACGGAGAACCTCTTGATGAAACAGAGGCTAAGAAAGAAGAGCAGAACCTTGCCTTTGAAAAGCTGGCAGGTGAACTCATTGATGCTCGTATTGCTGTTAAAAATAACCCTGATAATGAACAATATAAGGAGCGGCTGAACGAAAAGCAGGATAGCCTTTGTAAGATGTTCATGGAGAGATTCGAAGCGTTTGACAAAAAGTTCAGCTGGCCATCGTTTACTGATTTAAAAAACGATCCTCAGATTGTAGATAAGTTGGTCCTTAATGACTATGATTCTTTTAGTTTTATGTTTCACGCGATCGGAATCTGGGATGAGATCAGGAAATTATGGGGAAACGAAAAAACCAGAGAGTATCTTAAGGATAAGCCGATCCTTGATTTAAAGCTGAATATCTTAGCAAATATGGGGTGTGCTTTTAGGGATATTCTGGAAAAAAAATATCATTTCTTTTTTAAAGACGGCATTTCCTTGCCGTATAGTAGAGACCCATATTTACGTTTTTTAGCTGTAAAGGAAAAGAAAAATGTATCCACTTCTGAGGTTGAGGAGGCACAGAATGAATATCGGGAAGAGGTTGAGGGACAGTGGATTGAATATAAGAACTATTATGATCAATTCGCAAATGAGAGGACCTTTGAGCTTTTAAAACGCTTACAGGTAATTCCGAAGGGATGCGCAGAGGAAAAATATATTTCCTGGATGCTTGCAAACAATATTCCGCAGGAAGCAGAAAGAATAGCGAAGGAGAGAAACGAGCAGGGGATCCCGACTACGGCTTTGCAGGTTGAAAGAATGCTTGCTTTAAGACAAGCCAATGGTTACTTTACTGGCGATGAAGTTTTGGGATACAAACAAAAACTGATAGAAGCCGGCTATGATGCTAAAAAGATCAATGGTCAGATGAGCCGCGCATTCGGTGCAATCCTTTTTGTACCTAAATATAATAAGAACGGCGAACCTCTTGATGAAGAGGAAGCAAAAAAGGTTGAGTGGAATAAGAAATGGTTTGATGCCTGGATTAACAGAGATCAGGAACAAAAGAAGGAATTGATGAGGGAAGGGATTAACCGTGCGATCAATGTCAAGATCCCCACTCCCGATGAAATCAAGGCCAACGGATTACTCTATTATATCGACAAGGATCCGTTCTTTTACGGACAACTTATGGTTAATACCACAGCAATGGATAATCTTAGAGGGTTAGAACCTGATCTGTTTAATGAAATAATGCAGGAGAACCCATTACTTGATAAAAGACACGATATGCTCGTAAAATTCGCCTCGTATGTGCATGACATCCTGGAAAAAGGAGATTCACCGATAATAACGAATAAATTAACCGATGAAACTGACCTGTTATCGCCGGAAGAATACAGGCAAAGGATGTCAGATAAGGATAGCCTTGAAGTGGATAAGGAAATAATTCTTACGGATGGTCATGATTATGAAGAGTTTTTTAACCAATACACTGCTATTGAGTCTGAGCAAAAATGGAAGCAGGAAAACCTGAGTGATACGAAATTACAGAAGGAGCTGGAAAAGGCTAGGGAGATAAATCCGGATATAACAGAAGAAACAGTCGTGATGTCTTTGGAGTTTCAGGAGTGTACAGAGCAGCTGAATGAGTTTAATGAGATAGAGGCCAGGGCCAGGGAATTGAAAATTTTTCCTGAAGGAACTGTGTCAAGAATTCTGGCTGCCGGATTTTACTTTGTTAAACGTACCAAGACCGGAATACCCGTAAACGACGAGGAGAAGCGTAAAGCTGATCATAACGAGAAGTGGAAGGCTGCGTGGAAGAGATTTATCGATGCAAAAGACCCTGCATCCGGTCTTAGTCCGGTTGACAGTGCCCTTGAAATCAAGAAGGCCAGACTACAGCTTATGACGTGCTATGAATCATTCTGCCGGTATATTGCAAAGACCAGATTCCCCAAACCAGATGACATTAAGGATGATATAAAGGTATTCGGGAAGTTTGTATCTGCTGATCCTTTTGCTTTCAGAACCCTTGAAAATTATACCGCAGGGTACGATGGCTTCAAAAAGCTGTTCAGCAGAAATGACGAGACTCCTCCTGAGATCGAACGGATAAACTCTAAGATAAAAGGCATAGAACAGATACATTCCATGGCGGATTTAGTAACATCGGGATTGAGCGTATATGCACTCTACAAACAGGTTGGACTTGATGCATATGAGCGCAAACCTGCAGCCCCTACCTCTGAGGATGAAATGGAATTGTATAAAGAAAACTATGATGAGAATTTTACTTCATATGAGACGAACTATAAAGATATGCAAAAGAAAATGGACAATGGAAATTGAGTAAAGGAATGATCTTAAAGTAAGGAAACGGCAGATGAAAAGACTATATGCAAGATATTTGACACTAAAAATGCGGATACCCGTCATATTTGTTTTGAGCCTGCTGTTTCTGGCTGCCTGCATAATAGGTATCTCTTTTCGCAGATATGAAGCGCTGAATGTAGAAAAGCATGTCAAAATGGCTGAGGGCATAACTCAGCTTATGGTCGACAGGTTTGAAGCAGACAGGATGGATTACTATATTGAGAATAATTATTCGTCTGATGAGTACATGGAACTGCTCAAGTATTACTATACATTAAAAGACAGCTATCTTGATGTGCGCTACATGTATGTGTATAAGCTGTTCAAAGACGATAGCGACGGAATGATAAAAGGAGTAGTGGTCCTTGATCTGGACGAAGAATATACCGAAGATGTTCCTCAGGACAGCATTGACCTGATCGGGGATATATGTCCGACTGCACCTGAATTTGCATCGGATTTTGAGAAGATGACTGTAGAAAAGCAGTGTACATGGCATATTGTGGAGTCAGATGAAACAGAAGGCAAACTCATAACATTTGTAAGACCTATTCTGAATGACAATGGGAACTATATATGCAGTGCCTGCGTTGATTTCTCGATTGATCAATTGTATGCCAAGGGCATTGACTTCGTCATCGAACTCCTTGTTGTGATAACAATAATCGTAATAGGAGTGATCGTTATCATAAACATTATACTGTCGGTCATTCTCTTCAATCCTTTGAGCCGTATGACAAAGTGTATCGAGTCTTTTAAATTCGATACGGATCAGGACAGATTCGACAATGTTAACAAAATGGAAGCTCTGAACATTCACGTTAAGAATGAGATAGATGAGCTCTATAATGCACTTGTATTGTCCATGAAGGACAGCGCCTATTATATGACCAGCCTTAACCTGGCCAAGACTGAGATCAGGGAGATCAGCGAGACGGCTTATAAGGATGCACTCACCGGAGTGGGAAGCAAGACTGCTTATGATAATGAGATGAACAAACTCCAGACCGATCTTGAACGGGACCAGAAAATAAAGTTTTCCATCGTTATGATCGATATTAACAACCTCAAGTATGTTAATGACTCTTTTGGACATGAGCATGGCGATGAATATATTAAGGGATGCTGTAACATTATCTGCAATGTTTACAAGAAATCACCTGTCTTTAGGATTGGCGGGGATGAGTTTGTGGTTATTCTGCGTGGTAACGACTATGTGAACAGAATGGATTGCTTCGACAGCCTCGAGGATCTGTTCGACGAATCCTGCGGCAACACTTCGGCAGAAGAGTACTGCAGATACTCAGCATCATTTGGCATGGCAGATTATGATCCTTCAACAGATAAGACAGTAGATGATGTATTTAAGAGAGCTGACAAGCTTATGTATGACTTCAAAAAGGAGTTTAAAAAGTTACAGTTCAGACCCTAGCTTGAGATAAGAAGACCGGTAGACTACACTTGATTCATCAAGTCGATCTACCGGCCTTTTGTCTATCGAAGATCTTCGATACGCTGTCATAAACGCTGGATTCTGGATCCTGCCTTAATGATAGAAGCATGCTCATGCTCTGACAGAGGTAATCAA
>JAEEGH010004555.1_pt1 | contig 35494 bp, 33 predicted proteins | sample 9134181 | NCBI WGS metagenome assembly JAEEGH01 (sample SAMN16246544, study PRJNA631951) | gut metagenome | biome: gut microbiome; feature: rumen; material: DP-attached | host: Bos | place: Iran: Karaj | collected 2018-10
CCCTGTTGCTATAGCAGACACCGTGAAGAGCACTGCCGCAACGATGAGCAGAGGTTTGCGACCATACCTGTCGGCTAAGGCACCCGCTACCATAGCACCGATAAGACAACCTACCAGAGCTGTTGACATAGCTACACCTTGCATCACAGGACTCTCGGAAACACTGAAAAACAGTTCATAGAAAGGTTTTGCACCACCTATCACTACCCAGTCGTAGCCGAAGAGCAAACCGCCCATCGCCGAAACGAGACAGATGAAATAGATGAATGATTTGTTGTAACTTCCCATAAACAAAGTTTTTTCCGCTGCAAAGATATAGGGTATTTTACATTCAAAAGATAGAAAAAACGTTCAAAAACATGGATAATATTACTATTATTTGTACTTTTGCGCACAAATTAAGAATTTTATGAGAGAAGGATTCTCTGGCGAACGTAGTATAGTACTACCCAAGATAATAGTTGATATGGAGGAGGCAGACCCCCTCACATCGAGTTTGTACGTTACTGACATAGGCTACTACCCCACGGCACACGACCATTATGTAAGGAGGGACAAAGCCATAGACCAGAATGTGCTCATATATTGTGAGAAAGGTAGCGGTTTTTATGAAGTGGGTGGGCAGCATTATGAACTGCACACAAACGAATACTGCATACTACCTGCAAATAAACCGCATAAATATGGGGCAGACAAGACTGACCCTTGGACTATATACTGGATACATTTCAAAGGGGCACATGCTGATATGTATGCGCAGGGAGCTGTGCAACCGCAATATATTTCTCAGAGTATAAATTCCAGAATAAGCGAGAGAAATAATATATTCGAAGAGATATTCTACGCTATGGCAGATAGTTATAGTCAGGAGAATCTGCGTTATGCCTCTTCGTGCCTACATTATTATTTAGCTTCGATGCGTTACATCTCACCTTTCCGTAATAAAAAAAATAAAACACAACAAGCGGAATACTCGGTTAGCACTATCGAAGCTACAATAAAATTCATGAAGGAAAACATAGAGAAGTCAATCAGTCTGAAGCAGTTGGCTGACTACACAGGTTACTCTCCTTCGCACTTCTCCACACTTTTCAAGCAACAGATGGGAAGCAGTCCGCTTGTATATCTAAACCTATTACGCATAAAAGCGGCATGTTACTGGCTCGAACATACAGATATGAAAATAAATCAGATATGTCACAAAGTGGGCATTGACGATCAATACTATTTTTCACGCATTTTCCGTCAACACATGGGTATGTCACCAAAGGAATGGAGACATCAGCAGAATACTTCTTCGAAATGATCGCAGAGAGCCTGCATTGAAGGGAAGAGGAGATTTGCTCCGCAGGAAAGCAGTACTTCATCGGGCAGAGGACCTGTATTCACAGCAATGGTGAATACTCCTGCTGCTACTCCTGCCTGAACGCCGAGGGGTGCATTTTCTACTACGGCAAAGTTATCCTGAGAGAGTGTGGTATGGAAAAAATCGTTGTATTTACGCATTCCCATCAGATAGGGTTCCGGATTAGGTTTTCCATGTCGAACGTCGAAAGCTGTAACCATGAGTTCAGGACGGAATATTGAGGGAAATTCACGATTGAGACGATCTATCAGGGTGCGTTGTCCGCTACCTGTCACCAGTATGGGAGTGATGCCAGCATCAACAACTTTCCGAAGCAGTTCGTAGGCTCCAGGCATAGCTTTTGCCTCAGCCATACGGTTGAATATCTCACATTTATACTGATAGATTTGTTTTTCTTCTTCCTCGCTGACACGACGTTCACCATAACGGCTGGCTACGATATTGATGGTGCCAGTACCAGTGCGTCCTTCGTGCATATATGCTTCGTCGGGGGTAAAGTCGGTAAATCCGAAATGATGCATGGTTTCGCACCAGCTAAGGGCATGATTTTTCATGGAGTCGAAGAGGACTCCATCCATGTCGAACATAATTGCTTTTTTCATTCGTCGAGAAAATCTTCGATGAGAGATTCTGTTTCTATTTGTGCTACTTGTAAGTTTTCGTTGATTACTACTTCGTCAAATTGAGGGGCGAAGGAAAGTTCGTATTCAGCCTTGGAGAGTCGGAGTTCGATGTCAGCAGTTGAATCTGTGCCGCGTGACTCCAAGCGGCGACGGAGTTCGTCGATGCTTGGTGGTTGAATAAAGATGGCGAGGGCACGAGAACCATACGCTTTCTTTATATTAAGTGCTCCCTTCACATCTACGTCGAAGATGACGTTCTGGCCAGCATCTAACTGACTGTCAACCTGAGAACGAAGGGTTCCGTAGAATTTGTCGGTATAGACCTCCTCATACTCGATGAAATCACCATTATCGATATGTTTACGGAAATCGTCGAGTGAGATAAAATTATATTCCACTCCGTTCTGTTCTGTGCCACGAGGTTGACGGGTAGTACAAGATATAGAGAAATGCAGATTGAGGTCTTCGTTCTGCATAAGATAGTTAACTATTGTGGATTTGCCCGATCCGGATGGGGCTGCAAGGATAATAAGTTTGGACATTAACTAATTGAAAATTGGTTTTCGTTTTCGTTTTGGTTTTCGTTTTGTTTTCGTACGAAGTTACATCACGTTGAGGACTTGTTCTTTAATTTGCTCAAGTTCGTCCTTCATCTGAACCACGATATTCTGCATCTCTGCCTGGTTCGACTTGCTGCCTGTGGTATTTATTTCGCGACCCATCTCCTGAGCGATGAAACCGAGTTTTTTGCCCTGACCTCCTGTTCCTTCATTCATAGTTTGGAGGAAGTAATCGAGGTGGTTGGTAAGACGCTGTTTTTCCTCGGAAATATCGAGTTTTTCGATGTAGTAAATCATTTCCTGTTCGAGGCGGTTGGAATCGTAATCTACTCCGGACAATTGACTGAGTCCGTCGATGATGCGCTGACGAATCTTCTCTACCCTACTCTGTTCGTAAGGAGCGATGGAAAGGAGCAAGTTGCGGATATTCTCAATCTTCTCTGTAAATTTACGCTGGAGAGCCTGACCTTCCTGTTTGCGGAAGTCGATAAGGTTTCCCACTGCCTCACAAAGTGTTTTATTGACTACCTGCCACTCTTCGTCGGAGAGGACTTCTACCTCGGTGTGTGACATGATGTCTGGCATACGAAGGAGGAGAGTCATCCAGTCGGTTGTCTTCGTATCTATATTCAAAGTAGAAGCCATCGAAGTCAGTTCGTTGTAATACTGTGATGCCAAAGCTACATTGACTGGGTCGGCTGTGAGAGCAGCTTCTTTTTCAACCCATATAGAGAGATCAACCTTTCCGCGTTCGAGGTGTCCTTGAATGAAACTACGAATCTCCATTTCTTTCTCGCGATAGAGCGGAGCAATGCGAGTAGAGAGGTCGAGTGCTTTGGAATTGAGCGACTTAACCTCTACATGTATTTTCTTTCCGCCAAATTCTGCTACGGCATTTCCGTAGCCCGTCATAGATTGTATCATATGATGATTTTTTTATTTCGGCTGCAAAGATACGGAATTATTTTTCACTTTTCACTTTTCACTTTTCACTTTTCACTTAAAATATGTACCTTTGTCCCGAATTTTTACAAAAAGACTAAAAAAGAAACGTAAAGAGCTAAGAAAATGGCTTGTATTTTACATATTGAGACCGCAGGTGAACTGTGCAGTGTAGCAGTTAGTCAGGACGGTGCTGTCATTTATGACGAAAAGCAGGAAGCGCCACAGGAGACGGCACGAGGAAAGAAGTCGGTGAGCGGGAATACTGGTGTACTGGGCAGTTTGGTTGATGGTGCACTTTCGTTCACAGACAATCATGCCATACCTTTCGATGCAGTAGCTGTGAGCAGCGGACCAGGAAGTTATACCGGACTGAGAATTGGAACCAGTATGGCAAAAGGAGTGTGTTACGGCAGAGATTTAAAACTGTTGGCTGTGCCAACACTGAAGGTACTGTGTGTACCTTTCCTGCTCAAACATGACGACATAGAAGAGGATGCACTGGTGTGCCCGATGCTTGATGCCAGAAGAATGGAAGTCTATACAGCTCTCTATACTCGGGCTCTGAAACCAGTTGTGGATGTATGTGCAAAGGTGATTGACGAGAATTCGTTTAAGGAAGAACTGAACAAGCACCCAATCTACTTCATGGGAAACGGAGCTGAGAAATGTAAGACTGTAATAAAGCATAGGAATGCACATTTTATAGATAATGTAGAACTGAATGCCAAGTATATGGCTCCGCTTGCGGAACAGGCTCTGCTGAGGGGTGAAACTGAGGATGTTGCTTATTTTGAACCAAATTACCTAAAGGAATGGACTACAACACACAAAGACCAAAACTGATTATGGGTGAGTACGGACGTTACGTACAGGACCTGGTGGAATACTGTAAGCAGATAGAGGATGATGACGAGCGTCAGCAATGTGCTGAAAGCATCATCGGCATAATGGCTGAAAAGACAGAACGAACCGGCAATGCCTCAGAGTTCATGTCGAAGCTATGGAACCACTTGGCTGCTATCGCCAACTACGAACTGGACATCCAATATCCCGTAGAGATAGAGAAGGAAGAATCTCTGAGCGAAAAACGCGAGACAGTTCCTTATCCACAAAGACGCATAAAACGTCGTCACTACGGAGCTATCGTAGAGGACTTCACCAAAGTCATTGAAGAGGAAAAAGACGATGACAAAAATGCTCAGTTGTCGTTGCTTATAGGCAACCATATGAAGCGTGACCTGTCGAACTGGAACCCAGACGCGATGAGTGATGCGAAGGTAATAAACGACCTCGACGAGTACACAGGTGGAAAGGCTATCCTCGATACAAAACGCACTCCACTGGTAAGCGACGGCGACCTGTTGAGTAGTCGCAATCCCACTACAGTGAAGAAGAAAAGAAAGAAATAACCATACAACCCAATACCTACATGGGACGATTTATCATAGAAGGAGGATATAAGTTGAAGGGCGAAATACAACCACAGGGTGCGAAAAACGAAGCCCTGCAGGTGATTTGTGCCACACTGCTTACAACCGAACCCGTAGTTATAAAGAATGTGCCAAATATTCTTGACATCAACAATCTGATAGGACTGCTCAAGAAGATGGGTGTAGACACAAAATGTACCGGAAACCACGAATGGACATTCTGTGCTGCAAATGTGAAGACAGACTACCTGAGAAGCAAAGACTTTGTACAGCGATGTGAAAAACTCAGAGGTTCCATCCTGACTATGGGTCCGCTGCTGGGACGACTCCACACTACCTGTGTAGCAAAGCCAGGTGGCGACAACATAGGACGACGCCGACTCGACACCCATTTCATCGGAGTGAAGGAACTGGGAGCGAAGTTTTCATACGATACAGACCGGCAGGTGTACGACATAGACGGAAGCAACCTGAAGGGTAAGTATATGTTGTTGGAAGAAGCCAGTGTGACCGGTACTGCCAATATCATCATGGCAGCTGTATTGGCAAAGGGTACTACAACCATATATAACGCAGCCTGTGAACCATATATCCAGCAACTGTGTAAGATGCTTATTCGTATGGGAGCAAAGATTGAGGGAATCGGTTCCAACCTGCTTACCATTGAAGGTGTGGACAGTCTGCACGGCACAGACCACACTGTTCTGCCCGACATGATTGAAGTAGGTTCGTTTATAGGTATGGCTGCAATGACTGGCAGCGAACTGACTATAAAGAATGTATCGTACAAAAACCTCGGAATCATTCCGACAATGTTCCAGAAACTTGGAATAGAACTGGAGTTGATTGGTGACGACATACACATTCTGGAGCATGACCATTATGAGGTGCAGTCGTATATGGACGGCAGCATTATGAACATAGCCGATGCCCCTTGGCCTGGACTCACACCAGACTTATTGAGTGTTATGCTTGTAGTAGCCACTCAGGCAAAAGGCAGTGTGCTGATACACCAGAAGATGTTTGAAAGCCGACTCTTCTTCGTAGATAAACTCATCGACATGGGTGCACAAATCATACTTTGCGACCCACATCGTGCCGTCGTAGTAGGTCACAACCGCAGTAAACAACTGAAGGGCATGAAATTGTCGAGTCCCGATATACGTGCCGGAATTGCCCTGCTCATAGCTGCTTTGAGCGCTAAGGGCATAAGCGAGATAAGCAACATAGAACAGATTGACCGAGGATACGAAGATATCGAAGGACGACTTACTGCACTCGGTGCAATGATAAGGAGAGTAGAATGATTAGGCACGAGGATGTTTTCCCCGTAGGCAAAATTACCAAAGCCCACGGACTGAAAGGTGAAGTGAATTTCATGTTCACCAACGACACATGGGATACAGCCGATTGCGACTATCTTATTTGTGATATAGACGGTATTTTGGTGCCATTTTACATAGAAGAATACAGATTCAAAAACGACTCCACTGCCCTGGTGAAATTCGAAGATATCGACTCGGTAGAAACAGCCGATTTTCTGCTTGGGTGCGATGTTTATCTTGAAAAGAAATTTGCCGAGCAGCAGGATGAAGAGGAGATGCCGCTGAACTACTTCATCGGTTTCAGAATGGAGGAAGGCGGAAAATTCATCGGCAAAATTAAAGATATTGACGACAGCACAGAAAACTGGCTGTTTATCGTAGAAAAAGAAGACGGCAGCGAGGCTATGATACCAGCCCACGAGGATTTTATAGTAGGTTTGGACAAGGACAAGAGAGTGATGACGGTTGACCTGCCAATCGGTTTAGTATAGGATATGAAGACAAAGAAAATTTGCATACTTGGCTCCACTGGGTCTATAGGTACTCAGGCTTTGGATGTTATAGACCAGCACAGCGACCTTTACGAGGCTTATGTGCTTACTGCCTACAACAACGCAGACCTTGTCATTGAACAGGCAAGGAAATTCAAACCCGAAGTGGTGGTCATTGCCAACGAAGCGAAGTATGACATAGTGAAGGAAGCTTTGAGCGACCTGCCTATTAAGGTATATACAGGTGAGAAGGCACTTTGTGAAGTTGTTCAAGACGAAAACGTAGATATAGTACTTGCAAGCATGGTGGGATTTGCCGGACTGGAACCTACAATCGCAGCTATAAAGGCGAAGAAGGTGATTGCATTGGCAAACAAAGAGACACTAGTGGTTGCCGGTGACCTCATCACCCGACTGGCAAACGAATACCAAGTACCAATTCTGCCTGTTGACTCCGAACACTCAGCTATCTTCCAGTGTTTGGAACCAGGAAACAAAATCGACAAGATTCTGCTCACCTGTTCCGGAGGTCCTTTCCGTAAGTTCTCAAGGGAACAAATAAAACATGTGACCAAAGACGACGCACTTGCCCACCCTACTTGGCATATGGGGGCAAAGATAACTATCGACTCAGCAACACTGATGAACAAAGGTTTTGAGGTGATAGAAGCACGATGGCTCTTTGGAGTTCGTCCCGAACAGATTCAGGTAGTCGTTCATCCACAAAGTGTAATCCACTCAGCCGTACAATTTGAAGACGGAGCAGTAAAAGCACAATTGGGTGTACCAGATATGCGACTGCCTATTCAGTACGCTTTCTCTTACCCACAAAGACTACCATTGAACGGAGAACGCCTAGACCTCTTCGCTTTGCAAGACCTCACTTTCGAGGAACCAGACACTCAACGTTTTCCATGTTTACAACTGGCATACGACGCACTGAAACAGGGAGGTAACATGCCTTGTATCGTAAACGCGGCCAACGAAGTGGTAAACCGCGCTTTTCTCGAAGACCGCATAGCATATCCTAAGATTGCACAAATCATAGAACAGACAATGAGTAAGATAGAGTTCTCGACAGACTCCTCACTCGAATGTTACCTGCATACAGACAAGATTGCACGCGAATATGCTGCATCGCTCATTTAACAAAGAATCAACATCATGGAATTATTTCTGATAAAAGCATTACAACTGATAGTAGCATTGTCGCTGCTGATTGTCCTGCACGAAGGCGGACATTTTCTTTTTGCAAAACTATTCAAAACGAGAGTGGAGAAATTCTACCTCTTCTTTGATTATAAATTCGCACTTTTCAGCACTTATGCACCTTGGTTCCGACGACTGATGGGTAAGGAGCCTGTGCCCCACCGCAAAGATAAGGACGGCAAAGACACAAATGATTACGAATATAGAGGTACCGAGTATGGTATTGGTTGGATTCCACTGGGAGGCTATGTGAAGATTAGTGGTATGATTGACGAGTCGATGGACAAGGAACAGATGGCATTACCACCAAAACCTTGGGAATTCCGAACAAAACCAGCTTGGCAACGACTTCTTATCATGCTCGGAGGTATCATCATGAACTTCATCACCGCTTTCTTTATCTATTCTATGGTTCTTTTCGCTTGGGGTGAGTCATATGTGAAAAGCGAGGATATGAGCTACGGTATGAAATTCTCAGAAGCAGCTAAGGCAGACGGATTCCGCGATGGTGATATCATCATAAAGATCGACGACACAAAACTGGATACATGGAAACCTGCTTATCTGCAAGATATTTCCAACGCAAAGGAAGTAACTGTACTTCGTGATGGTAAGGAAAAGACAGTAAACCTGCCTGGCGACATGAACCTGATAGACATGATGCAGCAGGAACCACGTTATGCAACAGTACTGATGCCAATGAAGGTGGATAGTGTGTTGCCAAATTCTCCTGCCGACAAGATAGGTTTGAAGAAGGGTGATAGGATTACTGCTCTTAACGGACAAAAGATTGAAGACTTCAACGACCTTCTCACACAACTGATTGTTCTTCAAGACGTGCTGACAGAGGACTCTTCGGCTGCGGACAGTCTGAAACAGCGTTCCGTAACTCTTGTAGTCAACGGAACAGATACTGTATCGACTGTGCTCACTCCAGAATTTACTATCGGATTCGTAAATGCTATTCCATATCAAGATAAGATAACTACAAAGGAATACTCTCTGTTTGAGTCGTTCCCTGCAGGTATCGTACTCGGTTACAACACAATAGTTAACTATGTTGATCAGTTGAAATACCTCTTCACAGCTCAGGGAGCACGAAGCGTAAGCGGATTCATCGGTATCGGAAGCATATTCCCATCAGAGTGGGATTGGCAACGATTCTGGTTGCTCACAGCATTCCTATCTGTAGCTCTTGGTGTGATGAACCTCCTGCCTATTCCTGCACTCGACGGCGGACATGCTGTATTTGCTATCTACGAGATGGTAACCCGCAGAAAGCCAAGCGATAAGTTCCTCGAACGCGTTCAGTACATTGGAATGATTCTTCTCATCGGACTGATGATATTAGCTCAGGCAAATGATATATTAAGAGTTTTAGGATTTAACTAAGACAGACAATGAAAATACTTGCCGTAGGCATGAACTATGCCAAGCATATTGACGAACTAAGTAATCAGTGTGGTCCTTCAGACAATAATAACGACAAAAAATCGTTAATACCTATAGAGCCTGTGATTTTCTCGAAACCAGACTCTGCCATCATACAACCCGGGAAACCTTTCTTCGTACCCGACTTCGCCGAACGGTTTGACTACGAGACAGAAATCGTAGTAAGAATAAACCGCGCAGGCAAAGACATAAGCGAACGATTTGCGCATCGCTACTACGACGAATTGACTGTAGGAATTGATTTCACAGCACGCGATTTGCAAGAACGCCTACGCAAGGAAGGATTGCCTTGGGAACTCTGCAAAGGATTTGACGGCAGTGCTGGAGTAGGAAAATTCATCAAGATAGCTGACCTCGGCGAGCAAGTGCAACAGTTGGACTTCCATCTGGAGAAAAACGGAATGACAGTACAACAAGGCAACACTCGCGACATGATATTCACCATCGACAGAATAATATCATATGCCAGCCGTTTCTTCATGCTCAAAACCGGCGACCTGCTTTTCACAGGCACACCTCTCGGTGTAGGTCCGGTTGCGGAAGGAGACGTTCTTGATGGCTACATCGGAGATCATCACCTGCTCCATCTACGAATTAAGTAAATGGCTAGGTTTTTATATACCTTTCTAACACTGCTACTGCTTACCTTCACAAGCAGTCAAGCTACAGACTACGCAGCCCACTCCGTTCTTTCTTCCGGCAAGTGGGTTAAAATTCGTGTGGCAAACGAAGGTGTGTACCAGCTTTCCCCGTCTGCTCTTTCTGATATGGGATTCAGCAATTCTGCTTCTGTACGTCTATTCGGCTACAACCTCCCTATTTTACCAGAGGAGAATATCGAAGACATAGATGACGACTTACAGGAAATACCACTCTACCGTCGTGGTGACGGAACTCTGCTCTTCTATTCCTTCGGTACAGTAAACTGGACTCGTAACGGTTCGAAGTTTACACACAAAAACAACCCATACTCACAGTATGTCTATTATTTCCTGACAGAAGGAACTCCTGCTGCATTCCGCACAGAGAGTCCCTCAACAACTCCTACACATACAACTACCACTTTCCCGGAACGAGTAGTGATAGACAATGATGCATATTCAATTATCAACTCCGGACGAACCATGTTCGAGAGTTTTGTGTATAAATACAACGGCAGCAATTCATACGACCTGAATACCTCAGGCATCACAGACGGAAACGTACAAATTGACATACAATTTGCAACAACAGGCGCTGCCACTCTTTATGTAAACGCCAATGGTAGTCGTATAGCTTCTCGAACATACATAGCACCTGCAAATTACTACGACGCAAGAGTAAACACTATTATTACCAGTGTAGCAAATAGCTATTCAGGAACAACCAACATCACACTCAATCTCAACGCTACTTCGAGTCTTACGAAAGGACATCTCGATTATATCAGAGCCCAGTACACTCGCAATTTAAGTATGAATGGTGTTACCTATCTGCCTTTCCGAACTCCAGACGAATATAACTACAGAGCAACTATCAGCGGAGCCGATGGAGGTACGAAGGTATGGAAAGTGACTTCGCCTGCCGAGACTTGCGAACAGAGTGGTTCACTCTCTGGTTCAAATTATGTTTGCGACCTTACAAATAACGGTTCTGACGAATATGTGGCTGTAAACATAAATGCTACCTTCCCTACTCCTGAAAAAGTAGCAGATGTGGCAAACCAAGACCTCCACAGCATACAGGATATAGAGTTTGTAATTATCGTTCCTGAAAACAACCGTTATACAGCACTGGCACAACGTCTTGCTGATGCCCACAACGCAAGGGAAGGAATGAAATGTTTAGTGATAAGAGCAGACCAGATTTATAACGAATTTTCTTCTGGTACACCTGACGCAACTGCTTATCGCCGTTTTATGAAGATGTTGTACGACAAAGCACAGAGCAATACATCCCTCTCTGCTCCACGCAACCTCCTTCTCTTCGGAGCCTGCTACTGGGACAACCGATTACTCTCTTCGGAAGTGAAAAACAAATCACAATCAGACCTCTTGCTTTCTTATGAATCAGACAACAGTTGGTCGATGATTGACAGTTATATCTGTGAAGAATACTTCGGACTGCTTGAGGACGGCAGTGGTGCAAACCCACTGAAAGAACGTGCCCAGATTGGTATTGGACGCATTCCTGTTGAGAACCTGACTACAGCTACTGATGTTGTAAACAAACTCATTAAATATATAAATAATGAGGAACAGGGTTCTTGGAAGAATACCATCTGTTTCATGGGAGATGACGGAGACCAGAACATACATATGGAAGATGCCCGTCAGGTGATTAAATCGCTCGAAACAAAATACCCAAACTTCAATTATCAGAAAATATTCTGGGACAGATACCAGCGAGTTCAGACAGCCACAGGCAACACCTATCCGGAAGTTATCAAACTCATAGACCAGACGATGCAGGATGGAGCTCTGATTATGAACTTCACAGGACACGGTTCGGCAGTACAGCTCTCTCACGAAGCACTTATCAAAACTGAGAACTTCCAGAAGTGGTCGTCTAAAAAACTACCGCTTTGGTTCACAGCAGCCTGCGACGTAACACCATTCGACATGAACAAAGTAAATCAGGGAACAGAAGCCCTGTATAACAAGAAAGGTGCTGCAATGGGATTTGTAGGCACAGCTCGCACAGTATATTCCAGCCAGAACCGCGTTATCAACCGCTACTTCATGAATTATGTGTTGGGAAAGAACGATGCTGGTCGTCGTTATACCATTGGCGAAGCCCTCACCCTTGCCAAAGGAGATATTGCAACGGCAAAAAGCCCAACATCACGCGACTTGCTCAACAAAACCCACTACGTGCTTATTGGTGACCCTGCAATCACACTGGCTGCTCCTACATACAATATCAAGGTGGATAAGATAAACGGCACAGATGTGAGCAGCAGCAATCCTCCTACAATTAGTGCTGGAAACGTAGTAACTGTAAGCGGACATATTGAAGACATAAACGGAAATACCGTCAATGACTATAACGGCACTCTTTCTCCATTAGTCTTCGACAACATAGAGAAAATCACCTGTCTGAACAACTCACAAGCCGACACAGCCTTCGTTTACCAGGATCGTACACGAAAACTCTTCATCGGTTCTGAAAACGTTCAGAACGGACAATTCAACTTCTCATTCCCTGTTCCGCTTGACATCAACTACAGCAATCTCAACGGACTTATAAGCCTTTATGCCACTAACGGCACAAACGAAGCTCACGGCATCAATACCGACTTCCTCGTCGGTGGAACAGGTTCATATGATGAGGGTGGCGAAGGTCCTACAATTACAGCTTGGCTCAACAGCGAGAACTTTGAGGATGGTGACGAAGTGAACGAAACTCCATACCTCTTCTTCACACTCCACGACCCGAAGGGCATCAACACTACAGGCAACGGACTTGGTCACGACATTTGCATCATTATTGATAATAACGAACAGACCACCTACAACCTGAACAGTTACTTCAAGCCAGCTACCGGCGGATATGCCGACGGAACTGTTGCCTTTAGCATACCGGAACTGGAAGAAGGAGAACACACAATGATAATCCGTGCTTTCAACGTACTCAACCAGATGGGAACTAAGACCATCCACTTCACAGTAGTGCACGGTCTGAAACCGGACATAGCCAACATTCGCATCTTCGGTCCTGTTTACGACACAGCCAAGATACACGTCTATTCCAACCGCCGCGGTTCGCTTATCAACGTGAACCTATGGATATATGATATGTACGGAAAATTGATGTACCAGCAATCGCACACAGGTGAAGAGAACAACGAAGCATACTACGAATTTGAGTGGAACCTCACCAGCACAGTTGGTGTTGTGCCTCCAGGCATCTATATAGCACGCGTCGGACTCTCAACTTCAAACGGTGAAGAAGACACTATTGGTAAGAAATTCCTTGTTGTAGGCAATAAAAAATAGAAAATAGAGTTTTATAATAAGGAAACCATAAAATCAGAAGATGAAACTAAGAATTATATATCTGCTGTTGTTCGTATTTTCCTTTGCAAATACATTTGCTCAGGATGTAAAGAACCAGCTCAACCCCGTTTATTACGGAGTAACATCGCTTGCCATAGCTCCTGATGCTCGTGCAGGCGGTCTTGGTGATGTCGGTGCAGCAACCGATCCTGATGTAAACTCGCAGTTCTGGAACCCAGCTAAGTATCCGTTCTGCATCAGTCGTGCTGGTATATCACTCAACTATACTCCTTGGTTGCGCAAACTCGTCAACGACATCGACCTTGCCAACATCACAGGATACTTCCGACTTGGCGAATACAATGCCCTCTCAGCTTCTCTGCGCTACTTCTCACTTGGAGAGGTTATCGCTACAGAAGACCTGACTATCAAACCATACGAATTAGCTGTTGACGTAGCCTACTCTCGTATGTTGAGCGAAACATTCTCCGCAGCTGTTGCATTGCGTTATATCCGTAGCGACTTAGGTTGGAACGACAACGGAACTACTCCGGGTAATGCCTTCGCAGCCGACATCGCTATGTACCATAATGGTTACTTGAATCTGGGTCGTCGCGAATGTCAGATGGGTTGGGGTATCAACATCAGCAACATCGGTAGTAAGGTTTCCTACGATAGCGGAAACACCAGCGAATTCATTCCTACAAACCTTCGTGTAGGTCTTTCTTTCATGGTTCCGTTCGACGACTACAACACTCTGACTCTTGCAGCCGACGCCAATAAACTCCTGGTGCCTACTCGTCCTACTATGGAACAGTACATCAAGGCTACAGGAGCAGACAAAGAAGACTATGCCGGTTATCGTGCTTGGCTCGAAGGAGAGGGTTACTACAACGTAGGTTCAATCTCTGGTATCTTCAAGTCCTTCAGCGATGCTCCAGGTGGCTTCAAAGAGGAGTTGCAGGAAATCCAATGGTCTGTCGGAGCTGAATACTCCTACAACAACCAGTTCTTCGTTCGTGCCGGTTACCACTACGAACACCCCAACAAAGGAAACCGTAAATACTTCACTGTCGGTGCCGGATTCAAAATGTCTGTATTCGCTATCGACGCTGGTTATGTGATTTCTACAGCACAATCTAACCCGCTCGACCAGACCCTCCGTCTGTCGCTCTCGTTCGATATGGACGGCATTCGCGATCTTCTCGGAAAACGTAGATAATTTTTTCAATTATGCGCATCGGATTTGGCTACGACGTACACCAGCTCGTCACAGGACGTCCACTCTTTCTTGGTGGCATCGAAATTCCCCACACCCACGGATTGTTGGGACATAGCGATGCCGACGTACTCATCCATGCTATCTGCGACGCCATACTTGGTGCTGCCAACATGCGCGACATAGGTTACCACTTCCCTCCTGTAAAAGGAAATGAATTTGAGAATATAGACTCAAAAATACTTTTGCAGAAAACCATCAGTCTGATAGCTGAGAAAGGATATATTGTTGGCAATATAGACGCAACAATTTGTGCAGAACAACCGAAACTGAATCCTCATATTCCAGCTATGCAACAGACTCTCGCCCGTTGCATGAACATCGACCCTGATTGTGTTTCAATCAAGGCAACAACTACAGAAACGCTAGGATTTACAGGCAGAAAAGAAGGAATCAGTGCCTATGCCGTTGTGTTGATAGAGAAAAAAGCCTAAGCAATCGGAATAATCTAAACATTCAGATTATTCTGACTACCTTCCACACAAATTCTTAAAATCACAGTATTCACAGTTTTTCGCCACCTGAGTAGCTGAAAACTCCGTGTCTGGATTAAAGATTCTTTCCACAGTATCCATCAGCTGTTGGTGGTATTCTTCCTTGTATTGTGACTTAAAATCGGAAATCTCATCCTTGCCGATTTTCACAGCAGATTCCCTTGCTGCAGCCGACTGTTTTACATACATCAGTTGTGGATAGACAGATCTCTTTTCACCCTGTTCTGCAAGCACATCACAATAATACAAAGCCTGCAGGATATGGTATGCACGCGAAGCCTTGCTGCCGTCAAAGAGCGAATCGATATCCTTCGCCGTCTGAGGATGCACACTCGTCTTGTAGTCTATGACACAAAGTCTGTCGTCACTTGTCAATTGACTGCGGTCTATGACACCTCCTATGCGCACTTTGTGTTCTCCTATCTGCACAACAGTATATACTGAATGTTCCAGTCCATTGAGTCGGAACGGACAGGTCTGTGCGTCGTATTGCAGTTGTCGCTTCACATACTGAATGAGCACATGTCGGTTGAGCAACTGATGACCGTTATAACTGGGTTTTGCTCCTCCTATATTTGTCTTGAACACATATTTTGCGAAAGCAGCATCCACCACCCTTTCAATCATCTTATTATCCTTAGCAAATGCTTCCAGATTACTGCTCTGCACCTGTCTTCCCACCATCGGACGATATATCTTCTCCATACACTCGTGGAAGAGAGTTCCGAAAGTAGCATCATCGATATCCATATCGTCCATATCGTCGGTAGTCTGCAGTTCTGCTACATAGTGCAGGAAGAATCGTCGCGGACAACTGATAAACTCGTTTATAGCCGACGGACTGAGCGTCATCTTCTTTCCGTTGTGAGCCTCACTATATTCTTCATCATACTTAGTGTCAAATCTCCTGCAAATCTTCTCCAGTACCTCAGGACCTCCCTTTATGTCGAGTTCCTTCATTGGCTTCAATTCGTTTCCTGCCGACAGAGTTGTATGTGAAAACTCCACATCTGGTGCAAACAGTTGCCCCTTCTCCAACTGCAGTTGGAGGAGGAATCGTGACATCTCACCTTTATTTATTCCTTCCGTAGAGGTGTTATATACAAACGTTACGTTCTTTGCTCTTTGAATCAGTCTGTAGAAATAATACGCATACAGAGCATTCTGTCGTTCTATGGTAGTCATTCCGTATGCAGCTCTCAGAGTGTAAGGGATAAACGAATTGTTCATATGTATCTTCGGAATCTGTCCTTCGTTTACCGAAAGCATGATTACATTGTCGAAGTCCAGGTTTCGTGTTTCCAGCAGTCCCATCACCTGCAGTCCTACAGCCGGTTCTCCGTGGAACGGAATCGTTCTGCTTCGCAACACATTGAGTAGGAGTCTTCCAAACATATCGTGAATAAAACCGTCAATTTCTCCTATCAGAGACTTCAGTCGGTTTAGAGTAGTAAAGGTTTCAAACACACCCTCTATTGCCAATGTATCAGTCAGACACTTCAGTCCTTCCACAACCTCTATCATGAAGTCCGCAAGTTCCTCTACTGTCTCTGTCTTTGGAAACAGATTTCCCACACCCAACTCCTGCAAATACTCATCAGTCGGGAAACGCATTCCCTGGTGGTTCATCTGTGCCAGAGCCTCAGTAGCAGTACCCTCTGTCAGCAGAGCTGCATAAGGATGTCTGAGCAGAGTAGCAACAGCAGAATAGCGCCAGTTGCCCGACTTCGTCCTACCATGAACCTGCACATCGTTCAGAGCAGCCATAAGGCTATATATAGGAGTATTCATAAGCGGATAACCCATCGTCACATTCATCTCGCCCAACCCTTTGACAGCAGAAAGAGAATGAAGTACTGAACCCAGTACCTTCTCATTACACAGTACAATAGCAGTTTGTAAGCCGTACTCAGGAGCAGAACTACTTGCCAGATAACGACAACCGGCATCTTCCGTAGCTGACGCCACGAATTTCACCTTCTTGCCCTCAGTCCGCATATTGTCGTAATAATCCCTGTCAGTAAAACGGTTTGGAAACAATTTCATATTTTCCCTAACGAACATACCTGCTTCTGTCTCCAGATATGCATTGTCATAATCCCAATAGAAAAGAGTTGCAAATTCACCTTTTATAGCCTTAAACAACTGTCTTTCTGTTTCGTTCAGCACACCAAAGCCCACAAAACAATAAGTGTAATCCTTGTCGTTTGCTCCGTTCGAAAAACTCTTGCAGTGTTCCACAGCCTCACGCTTCATCATTCCCTTGTAAGCCCAGCCTTTCGACTTCAGGCGATTGCGAAACTCATCATACACCCTGTATAGATGTTGCCATACCGACTGAAAATTCCGTTGCAGTTCTGTGTCACGGCTCTCCTTTCGTCGCACTACATTGAAAAACTGACGGATTGCTTCCTGCTGTTCCTCGCTCAGATAATCGTAGTTAGTCAGCTCGTCCAAGTCCTCAATATTCTGGAACACAGACTTGGCATCCACCATATTATTATCAATATCCTCAAAATCGCTCAACAGCAATTCGCCCCATGCATAAAAACGATCCAACCCCTCGTCAATATTAGTCACTTCCTTATACACCTCGTAGAGTTCTGCCACCAGATAGATAGGGTCAGCAACGACAAGGTCAGACACCTGCTTGAACAAATCATCTATAGTCAGATAGTGAGGTGCCATAACTGCTCGGTCAGTAGCATGAGTCATCAGCCATCTGTTCATAAACAGACCGGCACGTTTATTTGGAAACACTACCCTAACTTTAGCGTAATTGCCTCCAAACAGTTCATACAAGTCATCAGCTACAAGTTGCAGGAAAGTCTTCATAGAATAACGGTTAAAGGTTAACGGTTAAAGGTTAAAGAGTTTTTCGTCATTCGTTTTTCGTTTTTCGTTTTCGTACGAAGTTCTCGTTACAAAAGTAGATAAAATTCTTCAAGCGACAAACTCTCATCGAGTTAAAAAATGTATTTACTGAGTATTTAAGGTGAATAATGCGTACCTTTGCAGCCGATTTTAAAAAAAGAAGCGGATGATAACAATAAGTGACCTCGCCATTCAGTTTGGCAAAAGAGTATTATACAAGGACGTAAATATTAAGTTCACCAACGGAAATATCTATGGTGTAATCGGTGCCAATGGTGCCGGTAAGAGTACCCTGCTGAAGGCTATCAGCGGCGAACTGGAGCCAACAAAGGGAACTATCACCTTGGGACCAGGTGAACGACTGAGCGTCTTGTCGCAGGATCACTTTAAGTTCGACGACTGCACAGTCATCAATACAGTAATGATGGGACACAGCGTGCTGTGGGACATCATTCAGGAGAAGGATGCACTCTATGCAAAGGAAGACTTCAGCGACGAAGACGGCATTCGTGCTGCTGAACTCGAAGAGAAGTTTGCAGAACTCGACGGCTGGAATGCAGAAAGCGATGCAGCCCAGCTCCTTTCAGGTCTTGGCATCAAGGAAGACCTCCACTATAAGATGATGTCGGAACTGACAGGTAAGGAGAAGGTGCGTGTCATGTTGGCTCAAGCCCTCTATGGCAACCCCGACAACCTGTTGCTCGACGAGCCTACCAACGACCTCGACCTCGACACAGTTGAGTGGCTTGAAGACTTCCTGGCAAACTTCGAACATACAGTACTTGTAGTGAGTCACGACCGTCACTTCCTCGACGCAGTTTCTACCCACACCGTAGATATCGACTTCGGCAAAGTCAACATGTTTGCCGGCAACTACTCATTCTGGTACCAGTCCTCTCAGCTCGCCCTGAAACAGGCACAGAACCAGAAGGCAAAGGCAGAGGAGAAGAAACGCGAACTCGAAGAATTCATCCGTCGATTCAGCGCCAATGCAGCCAAGAGCAAGCAGACCACATCGCGTAAGAAGATGCTGGAAAAACTCAATATTGCTGACATCCAGCCATCAACACGTAAATACCCTGGCATCATATTCCAGATGGAACGTGAGGCAGGCAATCAGATACTCGAAGTAGAAGGACTCACAGCTGTCGAACCCGACGGCACAGTACTCTTCAAAGACCTCAGTTTCGTAATCGAAAAGGGACAGAAGACCGTATTCCTCAGTCACAACCCACGTGCTATGACTGCCCTCTTCGAGATTATCAATGGCAACCGCGAACCACAGGCGGGAACCTACAAGTGGGGAGTAACCATCACAACAGCCTACCTGCCAGTTGACAATACAGAATTCTTCAAGTCCGACAAGAACCTCGTAGAGTGGCTCAGCCAATATGGCGAAGGCAACGACGTGTTCTTCAAGGGCTACCTGGGCAGAATGCTCTTCTCAGGCGAAGAAGTGCTGAAGAAAGTAAACGTGCTCTCCGGAGGTGAGAAGATGCGTTGTATGATAGCCCGTATGCAGTTGAAAAATGCCAACTGTCTCATACTCGACACACCTACTAACCACCTCGACCTCGAAAGCATCCAGGCATTCAACAACAACCTGAAACAGTTCAAGGGCAACATCCTCTTCGCCAGCCACGACCACGAATTCATTCAGACAGTGGCAGACCGCATCATCGAACTCGGTCCGAAGGGAAGCATCGACAAACTCATGGAGTACGACGACTACATCCACGACGATGCCATCAAAGAACTCAGAGCAAAACTGTATTAATAATGAAGACTTTCCTTCTTTGTGCAATAATCATCGCCCTCTGCATACTCATGCTGAGCGTACGAATCTTGCTGAAGAAAAACGGACAATTCGTCAAAACCCACGTTTCGCAGAGCAAGGCAATGCGCGAACGCGGTATCGGTTGCGTACAGGGTCAGGACTTCGCCGAGCGACACAAGAAAAAGAGGATAAAAGAATATTAACGAAAACGATAACGATAACCAAAAACTAAAATAACAATGAAAAAATTACTTTTTGCATTTGCAGCAGCTGCCATGATGGTAGCATGTGGCAACAACAACTCCGACAACGCAGTTGAGGAGTCAGCATCAGAACAGCAGGCAGTCAAGGGTGGCGACCTCAAAATCGCATTCGTTCTCATCGACACCCTCACCAGCCAGTACGAACTCTACAAAGAAGCAAGCGACGCTTTCCAGCAGAAGCAGGCAAATGCCGAGGCAACTATCAACGCCAAGGGCAAGAGCTTCGCATCTCAGGTACAGGAATTCCAGCGCAAGGTGCAGAACAACCAGCTCACTCAGCAGCAGTTTGAAAGCGAGCAGGCTCGTTTGCAGAAGGTGCAGCAGGACATTGAAGCCCTTCAGGCTCGTCTCTCTCAGTCCCTTCAGGAAGAATATGCAAAGGAACTGCAGTCGCTCACCGACACCATTCAGAACTTCATGAAGTCATACGCAAAAGAGAAAGGCTACGACTTCATCCTCTGCAAATCATCTGGTATCGACAACGTCCTCTACGGCAATCCTAAGTACGACATCACCAATGCAGTAGTAAATGCCCTCAACAAGCGCTACGCAAAGGAAAAGAAGACAACAGAAAAGGAAGAAAAGAAATAACGAAAACGAAAACGAAAACAGAAAGAGCTGACTCGGCGATTTGACCGGTCAGCTCTTTTTTTTAGTAGTTAAGAAGTTAGAGAAGTTAGAGGAGTTAAGACGATACAAATCTTTCGTTTTCAAGTATTATCTGTCAACTTACATCAGCCCTCAGCCTTCATACATCATCTGTCAGTTACCTGTCCCTGTGGCATTTTACATACACAGGCCTTAAAAAACGTGTTGCAACTTTGCAACATTGCAACATTGCAACAAAAAAGCTGACAAGGCATTTACCCAGAGTACAGACCCGACTCGTTGATGAAGATTACTTTTCGGTTCTGACCTGAGAGAACGAATCGTTCCTCCAGCTTGTCCTGTGGCATCTTTTGTCTCGTAGGCAGTGCCCTGAATCGGGGCAGTGCTTTTATCTGTCAGTTACCTGTCCCTGTGGCAATCTCCACAACCCCTGAATCATGCCCCCCTAACCATGAACCAGAAGTAACTTCTTACATCATCCCTCTTCCCTTTTACATCATTCCACCTGTCGCTGTAGCATTTTGCTGGTATCTAAAAAACTCACCCCGCAGGGTGAGCCTTATAATATAGAGGATGGTGGTTCTTATATAGTCTTCACCCTTTTCGGGCGCTCTCAATTTCGTTCCAGCCTTACGGTTATGGACATCCTCTATTTGTTTCTTGAAGTCAAAGGATCTGTTCCGATGACATATCAGGTATCGGACGATGGATGGCTATAGTTGCATCTTATCTTTTTTCTACATCAAACCACAACTTATACTCGTTTGGATGGATGACGTTCATATTGTATCTTATCTTTTTTCTACATCAAACCACAACTTTGTAATCTGACGCTCCTGCAGATATGAGATTGTATCTTATCTTTTTTCTACATCAAACCACAACCTTCGGCTCTTCTTTGAGCTTCTGCGCGTTAATTGCATCTTATCTTTTTTCTACATCAAACCACAACCACGCCTCCAATCCCCCTGAAGACCTTAGATTGCATCTTATCTTTTTTCTACATCAAACCACAACACCAGACAAATGTTTGTTTGATAATATTATATTGCATCTTATCTTTTTTCTACATCAAACCACAACACTATGGGTGAATGTAACCTTTATGTTCGTATTGCATCTTATCTTTTTTCTACATCAAACCACAACTGATAGAAGGCTATTTTCACACAACTCTTCATTGCATCTTATCTTTTTTCTACATCAAACCACAACTCTTGCGTGTGCCCAGTTCTTGCTTACACTATTGCATCTTATCTTTTTTCTACATCAAACCACAACCATGGGCTACCGTAAGGTAAGCTCTGACCTGATTGCATCTTATCTTTTTTCTACATCAAACCACAACCAGCAAGTGTTCCGAGGTCGCTCAGGATCTATTGCATCTTATCTTTTTTCTACATCAAACCACAACGTACAGATTGTTATAAGGTCGTAACCTATAGATTGCATCTTATCTTTTTTCTACATCAAACCACAACCTGCTGGCGAATCTCTTCGCGAACTATTGCATTGCATCTTATCTTTTTTCTACATCAAACCACAACAGTGTGGATGATGATAACATGGCATGGAAATTGCATCTTATCTTTTTTCTACATCAAACCACAACTTGCTTGCTGCTGCTCCCTTCTTAGGTGCTATTGCATCTTATCTTTTTTCTACATCAAACCACAACAAAGCACAAGTGTTCTCGCAGAGATGGAGTATTGCATCTTATCTTTTTTCTACATCAAACCACAACGCAGGCTGGTGAGTATCGAACCAAGTATAGATTGCATCTTATCTTTTTTCTACATCAAACCACAACCAACTTACATCTTGGGAGATTTGGAATTGATTGCATCTTATCTTTTTTCTACATCAAACCACAACTCTGTTGGTTAGAATACCTTCTGAAAGTAATTGCATCTTATCTTTTTTCTACATCAAACCACAACTCGACATTTGTAGGCATGATAATGATTTTTATTGCATCTTATCTTTTTTCTACATCAAACCACAACAACTCTGAGCTGATGAATATCCAGACGCAGATTGCATCTTATCTTTTTTCTACATCAAACCACAACTACCAGGAGAGGGTGGGGGAGTCTCTGATTATTGCATCTTATCTTTTTTCTACATCAAACCACAACGATAGACCAGCAGCCATCCTCCCAGTCCACATTGCATCTTATCTTTTTTCTACATCAAACCACAACATGTAGCTTATAAAATTCTATATTAGAATTGGTTACAACGAGATCCTCTAGTATGAAGTGGTGTTTAAAGATGTAAAACTCTGCAAATGTACTAAAAAAATTCTAATTGCATTGGTGCTGATTTTGTTTTATTCTCAATTGCTCCCCAAATATTAATAATATTGGAATATTGCTTATCTGTAATTGACAATACACTGACTTTTCCTTTGTCTGGAGTAATCATTCTGATTCGTTTAATATGTACGTTTGCACTTTCGAGTGATGCACAATAGCGAATGTAGACACTAAACTGCATCATCACAAACCCATCCTTTTCCAAATCTTTGCGAAAACGTGCATATTTCTTCTTGTCTTGCTTTGTCACTGTAGGTAAATCAAACATAACAAGTAACCACATTATTCGATATGCATTGATTCTGTATTCTGTCATTCTATGGTTGGAAATGAGAGCTTTAACTCATCCTTGGCATAGCACTTTACTAACGATGCAGAGCTAATGGATAAACCTACCTGCAAGGGACGAGTGACGGTATTAAATTTGGTATCACAATACAGAACATTGATGAGTTTTGCTTTTGCCTCTCTATCTAATTCTTCGATAACTCTCGTCTGACACATTTCATAAACAATCTCATCTACATAAGGTCGATATGGTTCCATAAAATCATCTACTAACGGAAAAGCATTACTCCGATTGTGATGGAATATTCCAATAGCGGGGGAAAGGCCCGAGGATACTAACGCTCTGGCTACCGAGGCTCGAAGAATCGTATATCCGTAATTGAGACACGCATTCACCCCTAGTTTTGTTCGGTCACGAATAAAATCATCCCCAAATAGTTCTTGGAAATATATCCGGGCTGCTATTCCTTCTCTGTTGTCTGAATCCCCACTTTTCACGTTACTGTAATATGGTTTTAGCTTTTCTCCATGTTTACCCATCTTACTGAGAAGAAGGGATTGATTCTTGATTTTTGCCTCAACAATCTGTTTCCATAATTTTTTTTTCAGAACTTCCCCAGCCTCCATTTGGTTACGTAGTATCTCTCCTTGCAGATTGTGAGAATCAAGGTTCTGTAACATGGCATTAGGCATCCCTTTGTTGTTACATAATACAACAGAAACGTTAGCATCAACAAGGGCATTGAGTAATGGCATTGAAGCAGTTACCATCTGATTTTCAATCACAACAACAGCGATATCCTCTATTGGTATTGTCTGACTATCATCAGGCAAATTCTTGTATGTCATTACCAATTGGCAATTCCTTAGCGAGAGATATACTGGCGACGAAAAAACCAAAGTTCTTTTCAGCATAAGCTATTTCAAAAATGTTATATGCCCTAATACATCTATTACAAAATCTACACCTTCGATTAATACATTGAAGTCCAACAAACCGACTCTAATCAGTGGTCGGAATTCGTCACCTTCCTGATAGCCCCCAGCCCGTGCAGTCAAATCTGTTGCTTGTCTTGCTTCTTGATTATGCCTAAGCGTAATTCTGCCATCACTCATTATTTTTGTAATATAGTACAATCTGTTTCGCAGCTCTTGTTGTGATAGAGAATGGTATTCTTCGTCATTGCTCTGCAGCATTATCACTTGCAGTCCTTTCGCAACCAGGCATTTGAAGGCTAACCCATCGTCGCTGAGATTGTATGCGGATTCAATATGGCCATTAAATTGCTTTGCAGCCTTGATCATACTAACTGTTTGACAGCTACGTTTCAGTTTGCCATTTTTATATCCTTCGTATATGGCCATAGCGTAGTTTGTATCTACAGCCACATTGAATTGCTGTTTGTATTCCTTCTTTGAGACATCGCGATGGTGACGAATCTTCAGAGGGTTCTTGACTGTACCTTCAACATAACGTACCTTATTGATACGTATACCTTTCTCTTTATTCATATAGATAGGTTCCGCAATCGCTTTCTTAAAATCCTTTCCGCTAACCGCATCAATGATTCTCTGCTTTACAGCATCATCTACAATGCTTTCAAGTTCGTTGATGGACTTGAATTCCGTTATAGCTTTACGTTTCACAAATACGATCTCACCATTGCGCTCAATGGCACCATAATAGCTATCACGATGCAAAGCTCCACGAGCCGTATCGCCCTTTGATGGGTAATAATTACCATTTGGTGCCTTCACAGATTTACGACGTGTCTGCTTTGGCATATTATCTGGAATGGAATGAACGACAAGCAATTCTTGCTCTAATCGTTTCAAGTCCTCTGTGAATGTTGCCCAAGGTTTTTCAAATTTCGGCTTTTCTCCATTGCCACGATGGAACTCTTCTTCTTGATGGTAATACTGCGCCATTCGATTGTACTCATTGGCTCCTATACAAGCTATTACAACGGCATCTATACAATGGTGGATGTGATTGTCGCGCGACTTCTTTTCATATTCATCCTGTATTCCCCACATTCTTCGGAATTCTGCTGTAGTCAGACCTTTGATTGTTCGGACATTGCCTTTGTTTCTGTCATATTCCTTATGAAACAACGATTTCAGGTAAAGAGCGGCATACTTGGAAATCAGTCCGTTTCCTGCCCCTTGGCGCAATGCAAACCCTTCTGGGACTTCCTTCATCAGGAATCGTTCGTATTTACCCTTCCAGTAGTCACGATCTATTTTCAATCGATTACGACGCTGAATCCTTCCATCTTTAGTAGCCTTAGGCATAGACGAATTTGTTCTTTGACGGTCAATCTGTTTTGTCAAATCTTCTATCGTTTCCTTCCATTCGCTAATTCGTTCGAGAATATCTTCGTGGTTACTCAACTGCGTTGGAATCTTGGCTTTCTTGATATCGCGATTGAACTTGTTCTGACACAGGGTGAGGTTCATCATTGAACTATCACCTCCAACACTTTGAGGTATTGTATGTTCGATGTCATATAATGGGTTCAGGCCTAAGAAATCTTCCAATCCTATCTGGTCACCTGTATATAAGCAAATATGCTTTTGTTCTTCCCACAACAAGAATTTTATGATGTCGTCATTGGATGGCTCTGCTGTAGTGTGACGGAATTCCATAATCGCCTGCTTAGCCTCTTCACGTTTCTTCTGCTGATCTCTGTTCCAAGCAGCGATGGCTTGGCGTTGATTGGCATCATTCAATTCGCGTGCATACTCAATGTGTACCTCTGTCGTGTGGTCGATGATGCCTTGTTGGAGTAGCTTGTTAACGACCTTACGCAATTGTGTAAGCGAACGCATGGCCATAGGGTTTCGAATGGCATCTGTGCGAGGCGAACCTAACTGGTAGATGCCATTCTTGTTCTTACGTGCATCCTGATATACGTCAATCATAGATGGATGATAAAGAGCATCCACAGCACCAGCCTTCAACTGATAACGCTCCAGAAGTATGTCCTTTAGACAATTTTCAAGTGTTCCTTGCAACCCTCTGTCCTTTGGATTGAAATTGGCAACAAAGGACTTTAATTCATTTTGGGTTTGGGTATCTGACTCCCATACATCTTTACCAACAATCGAAGGAATCTTAGCAAGTGACACTGCATGAGAATAGATGATACCTTCGTGCAGGAATGGAAGAATATTGCTGATTGCCTTCAGGCTGATAGAGGCAAAGCCTTTACTCAGACGAATCTTGGAGAATTTCTTGGCTTCCTCGCCATTGAGCTGTAGTTTCTCTTGTGCGAATTCTTCCAGTTTGCTCTCTGAGGAGAAGGAATAAAGAACATTCCATACGTCACACAACATCTCGTCAGGAGTTTTGAGTTCTCCGTTTTTCTTAACAGAAAGTGTGTAGGATTCGGCTATTGCCTCTTTGTAGTTATCGCCAAAGATGGCTATTAGAGCAGCAGTCGTAGGGCATCCTTTGACATCCTGCGTCATTCTATAGTTGAACTTATAAGGCTTATCACCATCGTCCTTGATGTTCTGATACTTGTTCTTCCCTGCTATTGCCTTAGCGATGTCTTCAAAGTCGAAATTCACCTTGGTCTTTCGATAGAACATTGGCAAAGCTTTGTTGCGTTCTTCTGCATTCAATTGTCGTAACTCAACATCATAAGGCCCTTTCACCTTAATGTTGTTAAGGAAAGAAAGCATACGGAATTCCTCATAGAATGGGTGCGATTCGGCTGCACGAGGTTTACTGGGTTCGAACGTACATTTACCGACTCCTGCACGCTGTGATTTCAGAGGACGCTGGAAATAAAGAGCTTTCTCCAGTTCTACAAACAACTCCTGATGAATATGTTGCTTTGCACAAATCGCAAAGAATTCTTTCTTGTAATGCTCCTCTCTGTCAGTATAGCGTGTGCGAATTCTCGTTTTATTTCCTTCTTCCTTATAGAGCATATAGAAATACTCGCCCAGATACTCGCAATGAGCAGCCTCCATCTCCTCACTCAAACTCTTTATGCCACCTTTTACGGCTCCATTATCATCATTGTCTTCGCTTGCATCTAATCGATTGCTGAGAAAACCGCGACGCTGAGCCAAATGATATAGGGCACGTCCTAAGATAAACCTATTAGATTCATGATTAAGGTCAAGTTCCTCAGTAAGACATAAATGACGATAATAGTAGGGGTTCTTATTCTCATTGTCATTGGTTCTCTGCCAAAGCATGAAATCATCGCTCTTGGGATATATCTTTTTTGTATGCCACAGATTCAAATCGGTATCAGAAAGGTATGGACATAGATGATACTTGACAAGAACTTTGAGAATTTGAATCTTGCGTAATCTGCGACGAAAATATTGTTTGCGTAATGCTCTATGAGATGTTCTTTCTGCAGCACGAGAGGATTCAATACCCTTTTCTATTTTTACACCTTCTTGGAAAATCAAACTTCCCTTATCAATCAGACTGTACTTCCCATCCGATTCTTTTTCAACAACAGCCCAACCCAAACTATTTGTGCCGGTATCAATGCCTAAAATCCGCTGTTTCATATCGATTATGGTATTAAACAAAAAAATAATTCTGTAAAAAGATTGTCAATTCAATAGAATGATTTACCTTTGCGCCGTAAGATTTTCTACATCTTATCACAATAAGGCTATATGCCGAAGGATTTTATCCTACGTCCCTCTTCGGAGGGGCTTTATTTTTTCTACCCTTCTTATTTTAGGTACTATATCATCACAAAGTTAGCAACAATTTGTGAGATTAAATCCATTTTTGAAGAACATAGCGACAGGTGTGAAGTGAGTGTTTTATTCATCATTGCACAATGTATTAGATTTTCATTCGCAAAAATACAAACTAATTTCTATACTTCTGCAAAAGTTGAAGGATATTTTTGTAATTAGTATTAAGGTTATTGTTTACCTTTGGAGAAAGGACTGGATAAAGATAATAGATAATAGTTTATAGATAATAGTATCTTATCCACATATATAAAAAATCGACTGCATTGCAGCCGATAGAGGGTATGATATTTTTTCAAATGTTTAGCTAATTATCATCTTCGAAGCAATTATCTTGTCAACAATGACCTTATCAACTTCGATATGGAAAATAATATTGAATCGCTTATTGCGAGTCCGCAACTGCTTAGCATGAGGATGAAATTGTAGGACAGTGCGATAGTGACTCTCTGGAATAACATCTGCTAAATATCGTAAAGACATGATTTCTGCCCCTAATTCATGAACATATTTAATGGCATGTTCAGCAGTACTGATGCTTACAATAAATTCGGCAAGACTATCAATATCGTCAAATACAGAATCTAGAATCTTAACTCTATACTCTTTCATAGTCTAACACGAACAGCTTCTTCTAGTTTGTCAACAAATTCCTCGACTGTGTGCAGACGCTCAGTCGGAGTAGAAGAAACATAATCGACAGGTTTATGTTTTTTTCGTCCAATCGCTGCCGATGGTGAAGTATAAACTGTTTCCATAATTCTATGTAATTCTTTCTGCAAAAATACGAGTAAGCGAGCAAAGTACAAAATAAATCTCGTTTATTTTTATTTTCGGGGAACACCGGGACAGGTACGTGTTCGGTATAGGGTCTCTTCTGAATAAGCAAACGGCTCGGAGTAGCCGAGCCGAATGACGAAAAAACTTTAACCGTTAAACTTTACAAAGTTCAAAGACTTATTTCGTACCAGCCTTGTATACGCGATAGGCATAGAGAATTTTTCCGTATTCCTCCGGACTTAGGAAAATGATGCGTGAGTCACCTTCTTTGCTAACTAATTTGCGAGGATTTTTTACAAAATGATTAAAGCTCACCTGGAGCATATTTTGATTGCGTTCCTCCTCAGACAAGGCTATAATCTTTTCGCCGTCGTAAAGGAGGGCTTGGTCACCCTTGTGAGTTGCTTTTTCTTCATCGGAACGCAGCAAATTCGGCACCAGCCAGCCTACGAGAGGTCGCTCTATGTTCCAGTCGGCTGCCTGTACGATAAGACAACCCTTGCCCTTATAGTTAATCAACGGCAGCGCATAGCGGAACATTTTTGTAATATGAGCAATGAACATTTCCGTGGACAGTTCCAAAATGATATTTGCCTCATTCATGTTTTCGATGCGCATATTCTCTGGGGCATTGTCGTTGTTTACGAATGCTTCCAGTAAATTTGAATATGAAAGAAAAGCGTTTGACCCCATCATCAGCCATGAACTGATAAGTTTGCTACCAATGGTCAAAGGATCGTATTTCCCAAGTTCTTTTTCAAAAGCATCTGTGGATTTGCTTAGATATATTGCAGTCTTTTCGAGATCATTTTTTCCCATGTAGACTAGAGCAAGACCCTGACAGGTGAGTCCCATGAGGGTGTCTTTCATTACTGTCTGCTCCTCAGCAATCTTCAATGCACGTTCCAGATATTGCTGAGCAAGGGCATAGTCTTTTTTGTCTTTCAATTCTTCATTTACGAATGCCAAGCCAGCCTTGCACTGTAATTTACCGTCATTAGGGTTTTCGTCAGCCTGCTTCGCAAACTGCTCAGCTTGTTTCTGTGCTACAGTTACTGAATCTGTTTGAGCATAAGTCTGAAGCGCAACAGCGCATAATAGAACAATTAAGGTAAGTAGTTTTTTCATAACAAACATCTGTTTAAGTTAATACTATTGTATATTTTGGTTGCAAAATTAGTATATTTTTCAAAATATTTATATTATTCAAGATAAAAAATGTAATTTTGCACACTGAAATGATAAATCTTATTGTAAAGTATTAAATATGAAAAAGGATTGTTTTTTATTCACAGCCGTTGCTGTGATCGGTATTGTACTATCGGGTCTGACACTCAACTCTTGCAAAAAGTTATTAGATGACGATCTTAGGGATATGGATAACGAAAACAACTTATATCGTTACCAGTCACAGAGCAATGATTTTGACTATGCAGAAGCCCCGGGACATTTCAACACAGCCATCAAACTTGCCTTAGGCACAGAAGAAGCCGTTAAGGGTATTAATGAAGGTAAGGTCATCGAAGCTTGCGACCGGTGCTATGAAGAGTTGAAGGAGAAACTAAATGGCAAGAAAGGTAAAGTATGGATTAATAAGATTCGCTACCCGGACGGCAAGCAAAAAATGATAAAATTATATGATTTCTAAGTCAATGTCAAAACTAAGTTATGCTACGATGGCAATGAAGTGTTGTTTTTGATACTAAAAACTATTATGAAAAATAAAACTCTTATAATCTTGTTTTTAGTCATTAGTTCAATGACAGTAAGAGCACAATGGAGAATAGGTGTCACAGGAGGAACTGCCTACAACGTATTCTCCATGGACAAGGAGTACCTTACCGACTACACCATCAACGGTCGTTGGGGTGTTACACTAGGCATAAGCGGACAATACAACTTCTGCAACTGGTTTGGAGTTCGTGCCGACCTGAACTGGACACAGAAAAACTACCGCGTCCATCGTGTTGCTATCAGTCAAATGGACCACCGCTATCGCAACGACTACCTGCAACTGCCCCTTATGGCGTCGTTCAGCTTTGGCGGTCAGCGATTGCGCGGTTTCTGCAATCTGGGATTCTATGGCGGCTATTGGCTCAGCAGTCATCGCCATGGAACTGACTATAACAAACATAGTGATTATACATATGGATTCTCTGAAAAAGTGGAATTCAACTCAGAAAAAGACAAACGTTGGGACTGCGGTCTGATTGGCGGCATCGGTTTAGAATATCGTATCGCCCCTCACTGGGCTCTTCAGGCAGAGTTGCGCTATTACTACAGTACAACCAGCACTACCAAGCAGTATATGCGCGTGAAAGATTATCGCTATAATGCCACAACAGCCCTGCAGTTGGGAGCAAGTTATGTTTTTTAAAGTTTAAAAATGAAAGATTTTATGAAACACAATATTATAAAAATATTAGGAGTCTTGCTCCTGTTGTTGACCATAGGATCGTGTCGTAAAGACAGTGATACACTTATGTCGTACGACCATAACGACAATCTTGTGTTTTCTGCAGCAGAAAAATCTTATGCTGCCATATTCAATATAATTTGGAACGGTCTGAACCAGAATTATGCCATTTGGGACTACGAAGCAGAGCATGGGCTCGATTGGGATGCAGTTTACGATGAGTTCTATCCTCAGTTTGAAGCTCTTGACCATCGCGGTTCGGATTCACCCGTTACTGACGACGAACTGAAGACACTCCTTCAGAAATGTCTCTCACCCCTCCATGATGGTCATCTGTATTTCAATGTGAAAAATCCTGCAACAGGTTCATTCGTGTACTACGCCCCCTCTCGTGACAGAGTTGACCAAAAGGACGATCATGATGTCAGCGGTTACCCTATAAATATTCAGTACTACACCAATATTGTCAATGGCGAAATAGAGACAGACGACAATGGGAACCCTATTGTGCTTGAATATTCTACCGATCCTAATGACATAATTCAAACATTCGCAATGACCCCCGGAATGGGATTTTCATGGATAATGGATCAGATACAGACACTCTCGGCTCTTACCTCACCTACCGACCTTGAGGCCTTCCAGTTACAGCAACTGAAGAATCTGCAGACAGATTTTAGAAGCCTTTCCCCTCTGTTAAACTATTTCGTTCCTGCCTACAACCAGCTGCAGGTGAAATATAATTTTCTGAATATTCCGGGCTTCGAACATATAGACGCGAAATTTCTCGATTTTGGTATTAACGTCAAATATGCTCTTCTGAAAGGTAATATAGCCTATTTCCGTTTGAGCATGTTCCAACTGTCAGAGTATTTGGACGACAAAGAATGCCAGAAAAACTTCGATTTGAATGAGCCAGCTACAGTGCAGCATGTTGCAAAAATCAGACAAGTATGGCAGTCGTGGTTCAACTGCGTTCAGCAGCTTCATAAGAACGGTACTTTGGGTGGTGTCATCATCGACATTCGCGGCAACGGTGGTGGCAACATGTCCGACTCGGAATATGTAGTTGGTTCGCTGTTGCCTCCAGGTAATATCAAATTCGGCTATCAGCGCTACAAACGAGGCACTGGACGCTACGATTATTCGCCTATGATGCCTGCTTATGTTTCAGCTATGAACGGCCCGCACGAGGTCATCACCGAACCAGTTGTCATCCTTGCCAATGGTAGTTCGGTCAGCATGTCCGAGACATCCATCCTCTGTCTCAAGACTATGTCCAACGGAACCTTCATCGGTAAACCTACCTACGGAGCCATCTGCCCTATGGCTTCCAACGAATTTTTTTCCTACAACTACGAAGGCTATATCGGCGTAAATGGAGTCACACCAGTCTTTAGTAATGTACCATTTATGGCTTCCTACACTCTCGACGGGCAACTCGTCGAAGGAAAGGGAATCACCCCCGATATTGATGTCGCCCTCGACCTGCCCCTCTTACAGACAACAGGTCGTGATACACAGATCGACCGTGCCTTGCAATTTATAAGAACAGGGAAGTAAACACACATAACAAAAAAAGAGAGCCATCCAGCTCTCTTTTTTATTGTTGTTTATTTTTTATTACGTTCTTTAAATTCTATAACTTCTTGAGGCGTTATATGAATATTGGCAATTTTCCCGCTCTTATTACCGATAAATCGGATAATAAGCCCTTTGTCTGTATTAATCAAAACATCAGACAAACTCTCATTTAATAAAATCTTCTTAAGCTTGAGGGAATCACTCTCCAAATCGCTGATATTCACATCATCTTCGTCACACTTCGTTTGATACACAACATTGTTGCCCTCTACGAAAAGACGTATAGATATAACACTATCTTTTGCTACCTTAGCAAACTGCTTGTTGTATTCCTGCAACACAACCGCCAACGCTTTCTCATACTGTTTTTTTGTCTCTTTGTCGTTTGCAGCCTTAGTTGATGTTATTATCATACACAAAGCTGCCAATAAAATCATAACTCGAATCTTCATAATTAATATTGTTTTTGGGGGTTGCAAAATTAGTATATTTCCTATGAATTATGCAAGACTTCATTTGAAAATTTTTATTCCTTATCTTTATTATCTGCTTCTTCTACCACGAATTAGTCAATGCAGGTGGGAGTTTCATACCATAATCGTGGTATATTTGCCGTAAAACACATGGGAAGATTTGCAGGGGGAAGGAAAAAGACGGAACTTTGCATCGTCAAAACAAAAATTAGACACTATTCATAAACTAAAAACAATAATATTATGGCAAAAATTGCAAAACAGCTCACTAGTCTGATTGGCAACACTCCGTTGCTTGAGCTCCAAGCTTTTGGAAAATCAGAAAAACTCGATGCTACAGTAATCGCAAAACTTGAGTATTTCAATCCTGCCGGTTCTGTGAAGGATCGTATCGCTTACGCAATGATTGAGGATGCAGAACGCCGCGGAGCTATCCATCCAGGAGACACAATCATCGAACCAACAAGCGGTAATACTGGTGTGGGACTTGCTTTCGTAAGTGCTGTAAAGGGTTATAAGCTGATTCTGACTATGCCTGAAACCATGTCAATAGAACGCAGAAACCTGGTGAAGGCTTACGGAGCTGAGGTAGTGCTGACTCCTGGTTCGGCAGGCATGAAGGGCGCTATCGCTAAGGCTGAGGAACTGCGCGACTCTATCAAGGGTTCTGTTATTCTACAGCAGTTTGAGAATCCTGCTAACCCAGAAATGCATTATAATACAACTGGTCCTGAAATTCTGCAACAGACTGATGGTGACATCGATATCTTCGTAGCAGGTGTGGGTACTGGTGGTACTGTTTCCGGTATCGGTAAGTATCTGAAGGAGCACAAGAAGGGTATTAAGATTGTGGCTGTAGAACCAGAGTCGAGTGCTGTGCTGAGTGGCGAACCAGCCGGAACTCACAAGATTCAGGGTATTGGTGCAGGTTTCGTTCCAAAGACTTTCAGCAGAGAGGCTGTTGATGAGATTTTCAAAGTACCAAACGATGCTGCTATTCTCACAAGCCGTAAACTTGCTGCTACTGAGGGTCTGCTCGTAGGTATCTCATCTGGTGCTGCTGCTTATGCTGCTGCCGAACTGGCAAAGAAACCTGAGAATAAGGGTAAGAAGATTGTAGCTCTGCTGCCTGATACTGGCGAACGCTACCTCTCTACTATCCTCTACGATTTCGAAAACTATCCTTTGTAAGTTCTTATTCTTTCTATATTTTTCCAGATTTCATTTTTCAAATGAAAAGGAGTGAAGACCGTCGGGTCTCCACTCCTTTCTCTCAGTTGTCGAAAGTCGAAGGTTTCTTTCGTTTTTCGTCTTTCGTTTTTCGTACTAATTATTTCTTCAGCAGGTCGCGAATTTCAGTAAGCAGAACTTCTTCTTTTGTTGGTTCTGGCTCAGCTGGTGCAGGTGCTGGTTCTTCCTTTTTCTTTGACAGCTTTGTCATCATCTTGATGATGCAGAAGATAGAAAGTGCGATGATGAGGAAGTCGATTACGTTCTGAACGAACATACCCCAGTTGAGGGTTACAGCTTCTGCTTCTTCAGTAGCCTCTACAAGTACTGCCTTGAGATCCTTGAAGTCAACACCACCAGTAAGAACTCCGATTGGAGGCATGATGATGTCGTTTACCAATGAACTGACAATCTTACCGAATGCACCGCCGATGATAACACCGACTGCCATGTCAACTACATTACCCTTAAGGGCGAATTCCTTGAATTCTTGAACAAAGTTTCCCATAACAAAAAATGTATTATAATTAATGAAATGTTAAGTCTATATTACGTTTGCACACCATTTTATTATAAAAGATGTGAATTTGTTGCCGCACACTTTCTTTTCTTTAATTTTTGTCAAATACTTTGCAAAGTTAGAATAAATATTTGTAACTTTGTCGTCCGAAATGAGAAAAATATAGATGAAGCGCGAATTTTTAATGTGTATTCTGATGCTGGCAATCATGTTGCTCATCTGCGCATGTCATACAGCTCACTATTGCAATTGTGGATAACAAATGTGTTTTTCCTGAAAATTCAGACATCACCTATTGATTCTACAGAGAGAATTTAATTATTTATTTATTTTTTTAACCCAATAAAATTTAAATCAAAATGGCAGTAAAAGTAGCTATTAACGGTTTCGGCCGTATTGGTCGTCTGGCATTCCGTCAGATGTTCGACGCAGAAGGTTATGAAGTAGTTGCAATCAACGACTTGACAAGTC
>JAEEGH010004557.1_pt1 | contig 35485 bp, 31 predicted proteins | sample 9134181 | NCBI WGS metagenome assembly JAEEGH01 (sample SAMN16246544, study PRJNA631951) | gut metagenome | biome: gut microbiome; feature: rumen; material: DP-attached | host: Bos | place: Iran: Karaj | collected 2018-10
TTGATGGCGCGCTCCACATTCTCCTTGGGCATATTCTCGCTGCGTGCCTCCTGCAGCAGTGCGCGAAGGCGCGGGTTGCCGGTCACGTCGGGGCCGCCCTGCTTTACTGCGATAGTGATTTCCTTACCGATCTTGGTAAAGGTCTTGGCCATATGGCCCCAGCGTTTGAACTTACGCTCTTTACGGAACTCAAATGCTCTTCCCATAGACTAGAGTGCGTTAATTCTGGAAATGTACTTGTCAATATCCAAAGCCTCGATAGAGTCGGAATACTTGACCTTGATGTCGTTGTAGAATCCGAGAGCCTCCTCTTTGCGGCCAAGGTCCTCGGCGGCGATGCCGGCCTTGAGCAGGTATGCTGCGGTGAGGGGAGTGTCGCTGGTGCTGATGGCAGCCTTGTAAGATGCCAGGGCGGACTCGTTGTCGCCAAGACCTACATAAGCGTCGCCGATGCAGCTGAGTGCGCGTGCCTTGAGGATTTTGTCCTTGCCGTTGTACTTCTTGAGATATTCGATGGCCTCTGCATAGTTCTTGAGCTGCAGCTGGCAGATGCCGGCGTCAAAATAAACGCCCTGACCTGCCTTCTTGCCGTACTGGCTGATAACGTCGGCAAAACCAAGCACGTTGCCGTCGCCGTTAAGAGCCTGCTCGTACTGCTCCATCTGGAAATAACGCTCTGCGCCTGCTGCGGCGGCCCTTGCCTCTTGCTGTGCGGGTTTGAGCACCCAGCGGTTGAGCGCCAAAAGTGCGCATACAGCGATGAGGATGATGAGCAGGATGGTGCTGAGCAGATTGCCGTTCTTCTTCAAAAACAACTCAAGTCCCGAAACAGCTTCGCCCACGGCCTGCTGATTCTCGGGTTTGTTGTTGACTTTCTTTGTTGCCATTATGTTTAGATTTTAAAATTTGCGGATTTTAAAGCGTGCAAAATTATAATAAAAATGCGAAACCACAATAATTATTTGTACTTTTGAGGCGCTATGTACCTGAAGAAAATCAACATACAGAATTTCAAGAATATTGCCCGCGCAAGCATAGAGTTTTCCCCGGCGCTGAACTGCATAAGCGGCGACAACGGCGAGGGCAAGACCAACCTGTTGGACGCAATATTCTATCTCTCAATGACCAAGAGCTACTTCAGGCAAAGCGAGCAGTACACCCGCACCATAGGGGAGAAGACAATGGTGCTGAGCGGCGAATACATTGCCGGCGACGGCACCGAGTCCCTGGTGGCGGTGATGCTGGACGGCGAAGAGAAGCAGGTGCGCCTGAACAAGAAAAACTACACCAAATTCTCCGACCATATAGGGCAATACCCCATAGTGATGATTTCTCCCTCCGACACCTCGCTTATAAACGAAAGTGCCGAGGCCCGGCGGCGTTTTATGAATATGATGCTCTCCCAGACCGACCGGGAGTATATGCGCGCCCTGCAGAGCTACAACAAGCTGCTGCTCTACCGCAACCGGCTGTTCAAAGAAGACAATGTAAACGCCGACCTGCTGGACACCATCACCATAAAAATGGCCCCTTTTGCCACTTATATATATGAAAAGCGCAAGGCTTTGTGCGAAGGGCTGCAAGAGCTGGCGGCGGAGTATTACCGGCGCCTGTCAGACGGCAAGGAGGCCATCTCGCTGGGCTATCAGTCAGACCTGCAGAAGGCGACTCTTGAAGAGCTGATGGCCCGCAATCTGGAGCGCGACCGCATCTTGAAATTCACCGGCTCCGGCCCTCAGCGGGACGATATCATCTTCAAGATGAACGACTGTCCCATAAAGAGTTGCGGCAGCCAGGGCCAGCAGAAAACCTTTGTCCTGGCGGTCAAGCTGGCGCAGTTTGTGATGATGCGCCGCCACTACGGCTTTGCCCCGATACTGCTGCTGGACGATGTGTTTGACAAGCTGGACAGCGGCAGGGTGGAGTTCTTGCTTAAGACTGTGGCCAGCGAAGATTTCGGCCAGATATTCGTGACCGACTGCAACAAAGTCCGGCTGAAAAGCATTGTGGCCGGGATGGACGTGGACTCCAGAATGTACACCGTGAAAAAGGGCGTCTTCGCCCCCGACGAGTAGGAGATGGACCGCAAGAAAACCGCATCCTTCGGCGAGGCGCTGGAGCGCTATCTTGCCGACACTCCGCTGGCGGAAGGGCTACGCTATTCGCGCGTCTGCCAGGCGTGGAAAGATACCGTCGGCGAGTCGGTGTCCAAGTTCTGTTCGGGCTATAAATTCGAGGGCGGAATTCTCACCGTTAGGCTCACTTCTTCCGTGCTTAGGATGCAACTTGAGATGAGTCGCGAGACCATCCGTGAACAATTGAACAATTGCCTCGGGTCGGACATGGTAAAGTCTCTTAAACTAAGATGAGAAACAAGATTGTTATAGATGCCGCTGTGCCCTATGTGAAAGGCGTCTTCGAGCCATATTTCAAGCAGGTGATATACGCTCCCGGCGCTGCCATCGAAGCTGCTATGGTGGCTGATGCAGAGGCCCTGATTATCCGCACCAGGACCAAGTGCAACGCCACCCTTCTTCAGGGGTCGGCGGTCAAGGTCATCGCCACCGCAACCATCGGTTACGACCACATCGACCGGGAGTGGTGTGCCGCCCACGGCATCGCCGCTTTCAACGCTCCAGGATGCAACGCCGACGGCGTAATGGAATACGTCTTTGCGGCGCTGAACGTCTTTGGCAAGATGAGGTCTCTGGACGGCCTTACGCTGGGCGTGATCGGGGTGGGGCAGGTGGGCCACCGAGTAGCCGATATGGGGCGTTTGCGCGGCTTCAAGGTTCTGGAAAACGACCCGCCGCTGCAGGTTGCCGGTACCGACCGCGAACTCACGGATATGGACACTCTGCTGACCCGGAGCGACATCGTCACCATCCATATCCCGCTGTGGCCAGAAAACCGTGATTACGCCGACGCCTCCTTCTTTGAAAAGATGAAGCCCGGCGCCATATTCATCAACGCTTCTCGCGGTGGAATTGTGGATGAGGAGGCGCTGCTGGCGCACCGTGAAAAGCTTTCCGGCCTGGCCATCGACGTCTGGAAGGGCGAGCCCGATATCAACCTTGACCTTCTTGCCGCCGCCGACATCGCCACGCCCCACATCGCCGGTTACACCATCGTCGGCAAAATCAACGGCACAGTGGCTTCCGTGCGCAATGTCGCCCAAGTTATGGACATCGCTCCGCTCAAAGATTTCACCATCGGGCACAATTACAAGCCGTATGACATAGACGCCTACGACATCATGGCCGACGATGCCGCCTTGCGCCGTGACCCCGCCCGCTTCGAGACTCTCCGCACCGAATACCGCCTCCGCGGCTAATAATTATAGGGTATTCATCTTTTTTGATTATCTTCGCCGCTCGAACCCCTTCGTCAAGCGAAATGATTACAAACGCAGCCATCAAGGCATTCAGGCAGATAGAAACCCCGTTCTATTATTACGATATGGCGCTGCTGGAGGCCACTCTCAAGGAGTGCAGCAGGCAGGCTGGCCGCTACGGATACAAAATCCACTACGCCATCAAGGCAAATGATGACCCGCGAATAGTGGAGATGATCCGCAGCTATGGCTTCGGCGTGGACTGCGTCAGCGGCGGCGAGGTCAAGATGGCGCTGGAGGCAGGTTTTGCACCGGCCGACATCGTATTCGCCGGGGTAGGCAAGACCGACTGGGAAATAAAACTCGCGCTGGAGGCGGGCATCGGCAGCTTTAATGTCGAGTCGATTCCGGAATTGGAGGTCATCAACCAGATTGCCGGCAGCCTGGGTACCATCGCACAGGTCTGCATCCGCGTGAATCCCGACATCGACGCCCATACCCACCGCTACATCACTACCGGCCTGGAAGAGAACAAGTTCGGCATCAGCGCCTGGGCTTTCGACGATCTGATCGCGGCGCTCAAGGCGGCTAAGAATGTCCACCTGAAGGGGCTGCACCTGCACATCGGCTCGCAAATAACCATTATGGATCCGTTCGCGTTGGAGTGCAAGCGGGCGCTGGGCATCGTGGCCAAGTTCCGCGAGGCTGGCTTCGAAATCACCGACCTCAATCTGGGCGGCGGCCTCGGCGTGGATTACGAAGAACCGGCAGAAAACCCGATGGCGCCGTTTGAGGACTGGTTCGGTACGGTTGCGGCCAACCTGCCGGTGGCAGAAGGGCAGACCGTGCACTTTGAGCCTGGACGCGCCCTTGTGGCACAGTGCGGCTATCTGATTTCCCGCGTAATCTATGTCAAGAAAGGCAAGGACCGCAAATTCGTGATACTTGACGCCGGCATGAACGATTTGATAAGGCCAGCGCTCTACGGTGCTCGCCATCATATAGAGAACCTGACCTCCCGCGGAGGCAAGTTGCGTTACGACGTAGTCGGCCCCATCTGCGAAAGCTCCGACACCTGGGGCGAGGGCCTGCTTCTGCCCGCTACCAGTCGCGGCGATATCTTCTCCATCGCCTCCGCCGGCGCCTACGGCCAGGTCATGTCCATGCGTTACAACCAGCGCCCCTTCGCCAAGGCATACTATTCAGACGAGATATTAAAATGACATTTCGAATGATAATGCTTCTTAAAGACTACGGATGCTGCGCATCCTATCCCTCCCATCGTCGCAGTTGGTATCCTGCAAGCAAGCTTGCCGGCCCCATACTGCTCCTCTGGGCCCCTCCCGTTCAATAAGCCACGGGCGGCCATGTCTTAGGAAGCATTTTCATTCGAAATGAAACAAAAAATAGCATATGTTCGAAAACCTAACAGATAGACTAGAACGCTCATTTAAACTCATAAAGGGCCAGGGCAAAATCACCGAGGTCAATATCTCGGAGACGCTCAAAGAGGTCCGCCGTGCCCTGCTCGACGCCGACGTCAGCTACAAAACCGCCAAGACCTTCTGCGACACAGTAAAGCAGAAAGCCCTGGGCCAGAACATCCTTATTGCCGTCAAGCCGGAGCAGATGATGGTCAAGATCGTCCACGACGAACTTGCCGAACTCATGGGCAGTGAGCACAGCGAACTCAACGTAAAAGGCAATCCCGGCATCGTGCTGGTGGCCGGTTTGAACGGTTCCGGTAAAACCACCTTCACCGGCAAACTGGCGCTGCACCTGAAGAGCAAGAAGGGAATGAAGGTGCTGGTGGCAGCCTGCGATACCTTCCGCCCCGCTGCCATAGAACAGTTGAAGACACTCTGCGGCCAGATTCAGGTTGAATGCTACAGCGAAGACGGAGTCAAGGATCCCATCCAGATAGCCCAGAACGCCATCTCCAAAGCCCGCCGCGAAGGCTACAGCGTGGTCGTAATCGATACCGCCGGCCGCCTGGCAGTGGACGAAGAGCTGATGAACGAAATATCCGCCCTGCACCAGGCCGTCAAGCCCACCGAAACCCTCTTCGTAGTGGACGCAATGACCGGCCAGGACGCCGTGGAGACCGCCAAGGCTTTCAACGACCGCCTGGACTTTGACGGAGTTGTGCTCACCAAGATGGACGGCGACACCCGCGGCGGTGCTGCACTCAGCATCAAGGCGGTGGTCAACAAGCCCATCAAATTCATCAGCAACGGCGAAAAGATGGAGGCGCTGGACATATTCTACCCCAAGCGCATCGCCGACCGTATCCTGGGCATGGGCGACGTCGTATCCCTGGTAGAAAAGGCGCAGGAGCAGTTCGACGAAGAACAGGCCCGCCGCCTGCATAAAAAGCTGGCCAAGAACCAGTTCACCCTCTGGGACTTTTATCAGCAGATACAGCAGATCAAGAAGATGGGTAACATCAAGGACCTGGCAAGCATGCTGCCGGGCGTGGGCAAGGCCATCAAGGACGTCGACATAGACAACGACTCATTCAAGAGCATAGAGGCGATGATTCTCTCCATGACTCCCTTCGAGCGCGAGAATCCCGACCTGCTGAACGGCAGCCGCCGCAGGCGCATCGCCGAGGGCAGCGGCACCACCGTAGTTGAGGTCAACCGCCTCCTGAAGCAGTTCGAAGGGACCCGCAAGGTGATGAAGAACTTTGCCGGCGGCAGCAACATTGCTGCAAATATGATGCGTAAACACAGATAGTTATGATACTACTCGACGGAAAAGCAACCGCAGCTGCAATCAAGGCCCAGATTGCGGCTCAGGTAGAAGAAATAGTGGCCGCGGGCGGCAAGCGTCCGCACCTGACCGCCATTCTGGTGGGCGAGGACGGCGCCAGCAAGACCTACGTCGCCAATAAGGAGAAGGCGTGTGCCGCCGCCGGATTCACCTCCGAGGTGATAAGGATGCCGGCCGAGACCACAGAAGAGCGCCTTCTGGACGAAGTGGCCCGCCTGAACGCCGACCCTGACGTGGACGGCTTCATAGTACAGCTGCCGCTACCCAAACATATCAACGAAAGCCGCGTAATCGAGGCCATCGACCCGCGCAAAGATGTAGACGGATTTCACCCTGAAAACGTCGGCCGCATGGTGCTTGGTCTAGACTCTTTCGTTTCCGCAACTCCGTTTGGCATAGTCGCTTTGCTTGACCATTACGGCATCGAGACCAAAGGCAAGCACTGCGTCGTGCTGGGCCGCAGCAACATAGTGGGCCGTCCCATCGCCAACCTTCTCAGCCAGAAGGCGGCGCCGGGCGACTGCACCGTTACCATCTGCCACAGCCGCACCAAGGATATCGCCAGCTACACCCGCAGCGCCGACATAATCATCGCAGCGCTGGGCGTGCCGGAATTCCTCAAGGGCGATATGGTGAAGGAGGGCGTAGTGGTTGTGGACGTCGGCATCACCCGCATCCCCGACGATTCCGAAAAGGGCTATCACCTGGTCGGCGACGTCGCCTTCGACGAAGTTGCACCCAGGGCATCGTACATCACCCCCGTCCCCGGCGGCGTGGGCCCGATGACCATCGTCTCGCTTCTTAAAAACACCCTCAAGGCGGCCGTAAAAAAGGCATAATGAGCGCATTCTCCATCATACTGGCAGGCGGCACCGGACAGCGTTTCGGCAGCGAAATTCCCAAGCAGTTCATAGAGGTCAAGGGGGTTCCGCTGTTCATGTATTCAGTGCGCAAGTTCGCCGCTTTTGAGCCGGTGGAGAAGATAGTGCTGGTGATTTCGCCGCAGTGGCAGAATTATGTCCGTTCGAGCATAGAGAAAGAAGGCCTCGCCGATAAAGTGATCTTTGCCCCGGCGGGCAAGTCCCGTCAGCATTCGGTACTAAACGGTCTGAAGGCGCTGGAAGGCATTGCCGCCGATAACGACCCCGTCTTTGTGCACGATTCCGTGCGTCCGCTTTTCCCCGTCTCCAATCTTTCCGACGGCCTGGTGGCGCTTGAAAAATATGACGCGGCGCTGCCGGTAATCTCCGTCAAGGATGCTACCTATCGCAGCACTGACGGAGGTGAACTCACCGCCATATTGCCGCGCACCGAGCTCTATTCCGGTCAGTCGCCCGAGTGCCTGCGCTACGGCCCGTTCGTAATGGCACATTCTCAATTTACGGAAGATGAATTGACTGCAATTCGAGGATGCTCCGAATTGGCTTTCCGCGCCGGAATGCGTGTCAAGCTCATCGACGGCATTGAACAGAATTTCAAGATAACCACCAAAGAGGACCTGCAGGCCTTTACGCTGCTGGCATAGGGCAATGGAAGATTTCTCCAAATACAACGGCGAGGGGACGCCCCTGAGAAATGCGCAGCTCAAAATGCTGGACATCCTGCTGGAATTCGACCGTGTCTGCAAGAAGAACGGCCTTACCTACTGGATAGATTTCGGAACGCTGCTGGGCGCTGTACGGCACGGCGGTTTCATTCCCTGGGATGACGATATCGACCTTTCGATGCCTCCGGAGGATTACCGGAAGTTCAAGGAGATTGTCGGCAGCGAACTTTCAGAAGGCTTCATCCTTCAGACAGAGATTACCGAACCCAGCTCAAAGCAGGGCGACGGAATGTTCAAGGTCAGGATGAAGGACACCCTGTATCTGATGCCCCACGACAACATGGCGGCACCGTACAGCAAGGGCATCTTCATAGACATATTCGAAAGTGTGCCCACGCCCGCCATCAATAAGAAGGTCTTCGCGTTTCTGGTGAAGCGCATCAGCAAGGCTCACGGCTTCATGCACTACAACAAGCCGCTCAATTTTGGCAACATCATACGGTGGTTCGTATTTCCCGTGTCATATTTCTTTTTCCACGACATAGTCTGGCGCACCATCTGCCTTTTCAGCAAGAAGAACTGCGAGTTCACCCCGATGCCGCGGGTGCTCTACGGCTACCCGTCGCCGCGAGAGGCCATTTATCCGCTGGGAGAGATTGAGTTCGAAGGGCACAAGTTCCCCTGTCCGGGCAATCCTGACAGGCGTCTGACCGATATGTGGGGCGATTATATGCAGCTTCCGCCGGAAGACAAGCGGAAGATTCACGCAAGATTCATCTCAACTGATACTACGGGTAACTACGTAAGTTAGGCATGGGTGCGGGTAACGCTGCGGAAAAGAGCACCGTTACCTTCATTTTGTGCCCTTTTTGCGGGTAACACTGCTGGAAATTGTACTGTTACCCGCAGTCGGGATTACTTTTCTGAAAGAAATTTGGTGATGTTCTCGAGCGTGCGCTCCATAAGGAGGGTGCGGGCTTCGTCGCTGGTCCAGGCGACGTGGGGAGTGATGCGCAGGCGTTCGGGGTGCTGCAGGTGCAGCAGCGGATGGTTGGCGGGCAGCGGCTCCTTGATGAATACGTCCAGCCCGGCGCCGGTAATGACGCCGGCATCCAGCGCAGCCGCAAGGTCGGTCTCGTCCACGATACCGCCGCGGCCGACATTCACCAGAATCGCCGTCGGCTTCATTATCTCAAGCTGCGCGGCTCCGATCAGGCCGCGGGTGCGGTCGTTCAGCGGCGCGTGAATAGAAACGACGTCAGAAGTGGCCAGCAGTTCATCCAGCGGCAGGGAAGGGTAGTCGGTGCAATGACCGGTGCCGGAGGTGGAAAAGTACACGACCTCCATTCCGAATGCCGATGCCACGCGGGCTACGCTGCTGCCAATCTTGCCCATTCCGATGATGCCGATGCGGCGTCCGGAGAGCTGGCCCCAGGTGTGGCTGATGTCGGTGAAAAGGCCCGACGCAGTCCACTCTCCGCCCTTTGCAAAGCTGTCCCAGTACTGCATGTGCCCCATCAGCGAAAAGATGTGCATGAAAGTGACCTGGGTGACACTTTCGGTGGAATAATCGGCTACGTTGCGCACCGCGATGCCCTTTTCTGCCGCAGCCGCCAGGTCTATGTTATTGACGCCGGTGGCGGTGACGCATATCAGCTTCAAGGCGGGCGCTGCATCCATCACGGCTCTGTCAATGACAACCTTGTTGGTAATGACGATATCGGCGTCAGATACGCGGCCGGCCGTTTGAGAAGCGGCTGTGCGGGGATATGAAACGAATTCGCCCAGCCGGGCAATCTTATCCAATGCGGGCGAAGCGCCCACGGTGTCGGCATCCAGAATAACTATCTTCATACTTTAGAAACTGAATTTATAACCCACGCAGATGGCTGTGTTGAAAGTGCGGCTGTAATAAAGCGAGCGGAGTTTGGTGCCCTCTGCGTATGTATCTATTTCCTTGTCCTTGCAGTAATCGTTCAGCAGGTAAAAGTCCAGCGAATTGTACCTGTCAAAGGCCCATTCGGCGCCGATGCAGCCGCGTATGCGGTTGACGTAGGCGTGGTCGTAGCCCAGGAACTGATAGTTGCCGAAAGCTTCGCTGGCGTTGCTCCAAGTCGCGGTGCAGGAGGGGTCGTTGAACACGTTGCGCACCTCCACGTAGCCGTAGGGCGTCAGGTGGGTATAACCCTTGTACCAAACCTTGGCGCGGCTTTTCAGAGTCAGGGAATTAGGGGTGGTCTGGTGTTTTATGGTATTCACATCCTTGTGCGTCAGTTGCAGGCGCTCCTTCACGGAGAATCGCCAGTCGCCGGCATGCAGCGTCACGGAGGCGTCGGTAAACACGCGATGGCGGGTCTTCCAATTATTGGAAGAACTCAGCTTTTCAATCAGCATATAACCAGCACTTACCTTGAAGATGTCGTTGATTTTATAGCTGACACCCAGCCTGGCATCCACGCGCGAGAAAGAACTGAAATTATCGGTCAGACGCCCCTCGGTGAAGAGTTCCAGATGCAGACCTTTTGTCAGTTTCTTGTCCACCGTGGCCCCGACGCGGGCGCCGAAATCGTATTCCAAATCGCTTTCGGAGATAACGTAGTCCTGCCCGAAAGACATCAGCGGCAGCGCTGCCGCCACCAGTATCATGATTAACTTTTTCATTGTTCCACAAAATCCTTGGCCCTGGTCAGAGTGTCGATGCTGCCGGTGGAATCCTTGTCCAGAGTGTAAAAAATCTTGATGAAGGCGGCGTCTTTCAAAAAGTCGACGTGGCCTATTTCCAGGTTGTCTATCTTGACGCCGACGCGCTTCTCCAGGTCGGCGATAAGCTCTGCGCGGCGCTCAGGGACAATAAGTTCTATGCGGTCGTAAAGCACCAGTTTGGTTGAGGTACGGCGCATCAGCCGGCCGCTCTCCAGAACCCAGATGAGCAGAATCACCAGCAGGTTGGCCAGCGCCATTATGCCGACGGTGCCCAGCGACAGTTCGTAATGCGGAGTGGCGGAAGCCGCCCCCACCAGACGATAGACCGGCGCCAGACCGTTCACGGCCGCCAGGGCGATGATTACGAACAGGTAGGTCATCTCCCGGATGGGTACCGTCTCCGTACGGTAGCGGATCACGCCGAATATGGCGAACAGTCCCAGCGTGAGGCCGACGCCCACCTCCACGTTGCCCATTATGTAGAGCAGCAGCAACATCGCGCTGGAGAACACCATAAAGGTGAAGAAATAGTCGCGACGGCGGGCTTTGCGGTAGTAGAAAAACTGGACTATAACCCAGCATACCAGCAGGTTCAGGAAGAAGCGGATGGCCAGCTCGGTAATTGACTGGGCCGTCGTCATGGCGGCATCGGTGATGGTTTGCACATCCATCAGCCCTTCGTCGGCCAGGGTGTAATCTCCAAAGTCTTGGGCGGTAATCATATGGCTTGTACTTTATTTGTTTTCACTAATGTTTGTCGTCAATATCGTCAATCGTCGTCTCCGAGGTGGAGAACTTCTTGCCTATAACCTTCTCTATGGCGCGCACCTTCTCCTTGAAACGGTTGTGCTTGATGTCGGAATCGGTGAGGGTGGTGCCGATGCAGTACTTGCTGATACGCAGCGGTTTGACGCGGTGGTCAAGAAGGATGCCCTTCATTGTGCTGGAGGCTCGGCCGTCCTGCTTGAGCTCTATGATGACGGCATCCTGCAGGTCGGATTTGCGGCCGTTGCGTATATTTTGGAAGTGCACCGATGTGTCGATGGTGAGGCGCTCGGTTTTGCCGGGGTTGACCAGTGTGATGCGGCGGAATTCGGTGGACAGGGCGGGGGAGATATCCTCCGCGGTGTAGGCGGAATGCCCTGCCAGATAGTCCGTTGCAAAGGCGTCGTGCGAGAAGTCGCCCAGCTCGTTCTCGGCTATGCCGATGCGTTTCTTCTTGGTGCGGCCGTGGTTGTTCTTGCGCTTGATTTCCAGGAAGGTGTCGCCCGAGTTCATATACACCCTGGTGCGGACCTTCTGACGCACCAGACGCCTGTTGTGGTGATTCAGGTACATCTGCTGCTCCGGAGTGTCATAATACACTGTTAGGTATCCTGCAACCTTGTCGCCGCCGACCTCAAGCGCCCGATAGCCGCCTTTCAACGCATCCTCAAGCACCTTCAGCAGCGTCTCTTCGCTGGTCAAGTACTTGGTATCCACGCGGTTCATAAGCTTAACCGCGTCCATCTCTTCCAGCGAGATGGGCGGCAGCGCTGCCGCAGCCTGCTCCAGAGCGTTGAGGGGCGTGCTACTCATCCTGGGTGGAGTACTCGTAAATCTTGGTAGTCAGCAGGCGTCCCTTGGCGTCGTAGGTATACTGCGCCTTCTTCTTGCCCAACTCGTTGTAGTCGAACTTCTTGAAGTTTACAAGGCGGTTGCGCTCGTCGTAGACCAGTTCGCGGGCTTGGCGGTCGTTCCCGCCCCATTCGAAGCGCTTGCGCCAGCGCTGCTTGCCGTAACTGTCATACTCAATCTCCTCTATCTTGCGGCCTTCGGCATTGTAGGTGGTTACGTGGTCCAGGATGCGGGCTCCCTTGGCGTTGGTGTTCCACTCCTTCACCACAAGGTTCCTCTTCTGCTCCCGGCTGCTCTGCTGCGCCTGGCTCTGCGTCTGCGCCATAGCCGGCAGTGTCAGCAGCATTATCGTCAATATAGTAAATATCTTTCTCATATCTTACAAAGATAGTATTAATTGTCGTAAATCTATCCGTGGCAGTAACCCTGTTGACTATCAGTCTTTTATGCAATGTCCCTTGCGTCAAAATGCACAAGGGAGGTGCTGTAAATAGTTGGTAGACAGGGGCGTGGGTGCCACGGAAGAACCACGGACTAATGCCATCCGTGGCTGCCGCCGGGGCCACTTCCTCCGCCAGAGCCGCCTGGCCAATTTCCTCCACCTGTGCCGCTGCTTCCGCCGGAGTAGGTGTCCAGGGTGACTTCAGTACCGCCGGAGATGCCGTCCACTGCCCAGCATCCTTCGCAGAAGGTATTGCCGCTCATTGACACGCCCTTGTAGCATGTCGTGGAAAGAGACGGCGCGCAAACTGCAAAACTGCTGACGTTTGCAGGGCATTTGAAGGCCGCGATGAACGATGAACCGTTCCAGAGAGCATTCCAACCGGAAGAGGCCGACATCGAATATACCGTTTGTCCCGACGAATATCCGCTCTCCAGGCCGCCGTAGGCCACAACCGTCGCCCCTTCGTATATGTACAGCTTGTAGCCGCCCTCGGTGTTGGCATCAAGCCCGACCTCGGGCGTCCCGCGCGTGCAAATCGCCATCACGAACCCGCCGTAAATCTTCATATCGCCGTTGGAATCGAGCGCATCGTTACCGGTGGAATAAACGCAGACATAGCCGCCGTTTATGGTCATCTGACCCTGGCAGTTGATTGCGTCGTCGCCGCCAGAATAGGCGTAGATCTGGCCGCCGTTGATAGTCAGGTCGCCCTTGGCCTCAAGCCCTTCGCTGTGGGTACACGATACGTAGACGGACCCGCCGCTGATCTTCAGATTGCCGGCATAGACATAGTTGCCGCCGTTGTTGCCGCCACCGCCGGGCCAGCCAGCCTTAGTGGCGCTCTCCTTAAATCCTATCTTGATGCCCTTGGCCGACTCGTCGTTCACCTCGCTGCCGGTGGTGGTTACACGCAGCACTCCGCCCGTGATATAGCTGTCGTCAATCTTGTGATTCTTCTCGTCATAATCGTAGTCGCCGGCGCGCAGCCCCTTGCCGCCGTTTGCGCTGTTGTTGATGGTCACGGTGCCGCCGGTCATTCCGAAAAAATCGTCGGCCTTGATGCCCGACTTGTATGCTGCTTTGGCGTTGATGTTCAGGCTGCCGCCGCTCACCAGGACATATTCGTTGACCTTGATGCCGTGCCCCGCGCCGCTGGAGGTGGAAACGGCAATCGAAGGCCCTTCTGCAAAGGTGATATGGTCGTCAGAGACGATGCCGCTTTTCTCCTTGGAATTGACGGCGCTCACGGTGAGCGAACCGCTGCCGCTGAATACCAGGGAGCCCTCGCTGAAGATGACGCCCTTGCAATCTTCGTTGCCGGTGGAGTAGGCTGCGGAGGTGCCGTCGGATAGGGTACAGGAGCCTTCTATATCCATATAAGTGAGGTGGTGGCTCTGGATGTCGATGGCTGCACCGGAGGGATTTGTCAGTGTCAGATCGCTGAGCTTGACCGCCTGGCGGACGTCGCTGTAGAGCTTGAAGCTGCCCTCGGAGGCGGAGCCGCTCAAAGTGTAAATAACGTTCTCGCCGCCGGTGTATGTGATGGCCACGTCGTTACCGTTTATCACTGTGGAAAACAGCCCGTTGGCACCGGTTACAACCGCTTCGGATCCGCCGAATACAACCGATACGTTGCCGGTGAACTCTGTCTCCCCAATAGAGCCGTCGGGGGCGTTGTCGCCGCTGCCTGCAACCGGGTCGTCTGTTACAGATAATATATCACTCGTGCACGCGCTGATAACCAAGAGCGTGATAAGCATAGAAATAAACCTGTGCATAAAAGTTATAATAGTCGTTGTGACTATCTATAAATCAAAGGTCGTGCCAAAACGAAACACCCCGAAACACCCCGAAATACGGATAGTGTGCCTAGTTGCCAAGGGTGACCGACGTGCCGCCGGAGATGTCGTTCACCGCCCAGCATCCTTCGCAGAATGTATCGCCGCTAACCGTCACGCCCTTGAAGCAGGTGTTAGAAAGTGATGGTGCACTAACAGTAACTTTGGTTACATTGGCGGGACTCTTGAAGGCGGCGACGAACTCGCTGCCGTTCCACAGGCCGTTCCAGCTGCCGCTGTCGATGTTCATGGTCTTAACCGGCTGTTCGGCGGCGTAACCCCGCTCAATGCCGCCGTAGACTACAACGGTGGCGCCGCTCTTGATGGAGACCTTGAACTTGTTCTCACTGGCGGCGTCCAGACCCACTTCGGGTGTTCCCCTGGTGGTGATGCCAATCACGTAACCGCCGTTGATATCCATGTCGTTATTGGTGTCCAGACCGTCGTTTGCGGTGGAATAACCGCATATAAAGCCGTCGTTTATGGTCATCTTGCCCTGGCTGTTGATGGCATCGTCACCGGTGGAGTAAGCGTAGACCTCGCCGCCGTTGAATGTCAGCGTACCCTTGACCTCGATTCCCTCTGCGTGGGCACAGGAGATGTATATCTTGCCGCCGTCTATTCTCAGGTTGCCGCCGTAGGTGTTGTTGGTGTTGCCGCCCCAGCCGCCCCAGCCACCCCAGCCGCCGCCACCGCCGGAGGAACCGCCTGTCGAATACTTGTAGCCCACCTTGATGCCCTTGCAGGTGACGTCGTTGGACTGGTTGCCGCTGGTGGTGATGCGTATTACGCCTCCGGTTATGTAACTGTCTGTCAGGGTGTGATTTTCCGGTTCATAATCGTAATCGCCAGTACTGATGCCCTTGCCGCCGGTGCCGGTGTTGTTGATGGTTATGGTGCCGCCGGTAATGCCGAAGTAATTGTCGGTATTGATGCCGGCACTGCCCTTGTACTCGCCGCTTTCGCTGTCCCTGGCTACGCCGCCGCTGATGTTGAGGTTGATGACGCCGCCCTCTATCAGGACATAATCGTCGGCGGTGATGCCCTTTTTCATGGCGGCCCTTGTGGTGATGTCGAGACTGCCCGACGCCATCTGCAAGTAATCATTGGCCTTGACTCCGTGGCCGGCGCTGCTGCCGCACGAAACCGTTACGGCCGGCGAAGACATAAATCTGATATAATCGTCGGAAACTATGCCGCTCTTGCCCTGGGAGTTGTTGGCGGTGACGGTCAGGGAACCGGTTCCGCTGAAGAGCAACTGCCCCTCGGAGAAGAAGACGCCCTTGCAGTCCTCATCGCCTTCTGTGGAGTAGGATGAAGAAGCGCCGTCCGCGAGGGTATTGGTGCCGTCCACGTATACGAACGTCCGCTTTCCGCTCTGGTTGTTGATGGCCGGTCCGGCGGTGTTGGTAATGGAGACACCGTCCAGCCAGAGCGCCTGTTTGCGGCTGCTGTAGAGCTTGAAGAAGCCGTTGGAAGTGGTGCCGGTGAGTTTGTAGACCACATTCTCCGTGCCGGTATAGTTGATGGTGACTTTATTGCCGTCGATTGCTACGTCCATCAAGTCGGAAACGGCGTTCCAGCCGGTTACCAAGGCCCCGGAAGCCGAATAATTAACCGTTATTAAACGTGTAAAAACGGTATTGGAGATGTCGTCGTCGCTGGTCGGGTCACCAGAGGAAGCGAAAGTCGTGGTCACGTTTCCGTCGTCCAGATTGGTGCGAACAGACAACGAATAAGAGGTGCTGGCCGACTTGTAAAAATCGTCCCCCGCGAAGGTTGCGGTAATCACCGTCGACCCCAGGGAAACAAGGCTCACGTCGCCGCTGGAGGTATTAACTGTGGCTGCACCGGTGTTGGAAGAAGAATAGGTCACAGGCAGGTCGGAGGGCTCGATAGAGAGGGTAGGAAAGGCGTTGGAAGTCTCCTCCAGGATTGCGGTGAAACTGCTCTGGCTGAATGCGATGCTGACGGTGTTCTTCTCTGTCTTGAGGGTGTATGATGCGCTGGAAGGCGCGTAAACCGACGAACCGGAATGACGCGCGGTGATGGTGGTGGTTCCGGCCCCTACAAGGGTGATGTTGCCTGCACCGTCTATCTCGGCCACGGCGGTATTGGAAGAAAGGTATTCTATATCCAGTCCGGCGGGATTGGTCAAAGTCGGGAAGGTGTATCCGGAAGATTTCAGCGTTGCTGTGTAACTGTCCGAACTCCAGCTCAGCGGCGCCTGCGCCAGCGATACGGTTAGTGTAAAGGAGGCGCTGCCTGCGTAATAGATGGCCGACCCTTCGCTACTGGCGGTAATCACAGTGGATCCCGCGCCTACCAGTGTGATTATGCCGTCGCTGCCCACAGTGGCCACATCGGTGTTGGACGATGAGTAATTGATATCCAGTCCGCCGGTGTTTATCAAGGTCGGATAATCGCCCCCGCTGCCCATCGTGGCGGTGGCGGATGCGGTGCTCCAACGCAGCCCTGAATCGGCCTTCTTTACCGTCAATGTATAGGAAGCGCTGGCCGCGGCGTAGATATTATTGGCTTCGGAAAAAGCGGTAATCACCGTGGTTCCGGCCCCGACCAAAGTCACTGCGCCGGAGGTGGAAACCGTGGCCACACTCTTTTCGGAAGAGGAATAGCTGACCGTCAGGCCAGCCGGGTTTGTAAGGGTAGGGAACGAGTACTCCGAAGCATTCAGAATTGCGGTGTAATTATCTGAACTCCAGTTCAGTGTGGCCTCTGCCAGCGAAACGGTAAGGGTGTAAGAGGCGCTGCCGGCATTGTAAACCGCGTTTGCCTTGCCGGACGCAGTGATCACGGTGGTTCCGGCACCGGCCAGTGTGATAGCGCCGTTGCTGCCGATGGTTGCTACGCCGGTGTCGGAAGAGGAATACTCAATAGCAATGCCGCTTGAGTGCGTCAATGTCGGATAATTGCCGCCGCTGCCCATTGTGGCGCTTGCGGTAGACGCTGACCAGCGCAGGTTGGGGTTGGCCTTGGACACCGTCAGAATATAAGAGGCGCTGCCGGCGGTGTACACGTCGTTGGCCTCGGTAGAAGCGGTGATTACCGTAGCACCCGCCCCTGCAAGAGTGATGTTGCCGAAAGGATTGATGGTGGCAACACTCTCGTCAGAAGAGGAATAGTTGACCGGCAGGCCAATGGGATAACTGAGCGTCGGAAGCTTTGGCGTCGAACCCATTGTGGCGGAAGCTTCGGCTGCAGACCAGGCAAGTTCCGGAGAAGCCAGATGACTTGCGGGGTCTATTACGGTAAGAATATAATGTACGCTGGCGCCGTTGTAAACGGCTGTTTCAGCAGACGTTGCAATGATGCTCGCGGTGCCCTCGGCCAGCAGTGAAACGTTGCCATCGGAGTCCACATCCGCTACGGCGGGATTGCTGGAGGAATAGCTGATTTCCTGCGCTCCGGGATTGACCAGAACCGGGAAGACATTGCTTGCAGAACCGACGGTCGCGGTGTATTCGCTTTCCGACCACGAAATGGTGACGTCCGACCTGCTCACCGTTAAGGTATATGAGGCAGCTCCTGCATTATACTGGCCAGTCTGGGAGGAAGATGCGGTTATGACGGCGATACCGGCTCCAACCAGTGAAACCGCCCCGTCTTCAGAAATTACAGCGACGGATTCGTTGCTGGAAGAATAGGAAATCTCCAGATTGTTGGGGTTGGAGAGAACTGGCAGAACCGGCTGCTGATCCATTACCGCAGAGGCGCTGGAACTGCTCCACTGCAAATCTGCCTCAGCCCGCAGAACGGTCAATGTATACGAGGCGCTGGAAGCGGCGTAAACAGCTGTTTCAGCAGCAGTTGCAATGATACTGGCGGTGCCGGCGGCAATCAGCGAAACAATGCCTTCCGAGTCTACCTCCGCGACGGCAGGATTGCTGGAGGAATAGCTGATTCCCTGCGCTCCGGGATTGACTAGAACGGGGAAGGAATTGTCGGCGGAAAAGATGGTAGAGGAGCAGGTGTTGACAGACCACGAAATGGCTACGTCCGACCTGCTCACCGTCAGGGTATATGATACCGAGCCGGAGAAATACTGCCCTGTCTGGGAAGAAGTTGCGGTTATGACGACGGTGCCGGCGCCAATCAGTGTCACGGCTCCGCTTTCAGATACAGTCGCAACGGCTTCGTTGCTGGAAGAATAGGAAATCTCCAGGTTGTTTGGGTTGGAGAGAACAGGCAGTACCGGTTCCTGATCCATTATGGCGGAAGCGCTGGAACTGCTCCACTCCAAGCCGGAGGCGGCCCGCATAACGGTCAAAGTGTATGAGGCGCTGGATGCATCGTAGATGTCGTTTCCGGCAGAGGAAGCGGTAATAACGGTGGTGCCCGCTGCAACCAAGGTTACCTCGCCTGAACCGGAAATCAACGCCACGGCTTCGTCAGAAGAAGAATACACAACCTCCAGTTCATGCTCGTTGGAAAGTGTCGGAAAGGAGACCTCTTCCCCTATGACGCCGCTAGTCTCCGCGGCGCTCCATGCAAGGCCGCCTTCGCCCCGGATCACCGTCAGAATATACTGTGCCATAGATTGCTGGTATGTGTCGTCCTTGGCATAAAAGGCGGTGATTGTGGTGGAGCCGGCGCCTACCAGGGTGATGGTGCCGTTGTCGGCAACCGTTGCCACCTGAGAGGAGGAAGATGTATAAACCACCTCCACATCAAACCGGTTGGAGAGTACCGGAAACTCATTCCCGCTCCCAAGCACCGCCTCGCATTCGGCAGCGCTCCAGCTGAGGGCGGGGTTCTTGAGGTCGGGATCCTCCTTGTCAATCACAATGGGGTCGTTGGAAACCGATATTATATCGCCGGCGCATGCCGCAAAATACAGCATGGTTACCAGCAGAAACAGGGACAGTCGTAAAGGTCGCTTCATAGCCGAAACAGATACAAAGGGTCTAAATCCATTCCAAATTTACACAACTAACAGGAATATTTAGTATCTTTATGCGTTTATATACACGCATACGCGCGAATTGAGAGGAGAACGCATGGCGGAATACAATGCCGCCACAATACGTAAGTTGCTTAGTTACAGCCCAATGTAAAGATTGGGATGAACTGGGATTTTGTGCTGAAATGACCCCGGACAACCAAATACGCTGGTATGTGATGCGCGCCTATAAGGCGGAGAAAAAAGCTGAAGAGATGCTGGGCGGAGAGAACGGCCTGGAATTCTTCATTGCCAAGCAGTATGCGGTGCGCGAATACCACGGGGTGAAGGGCAAACACCTTGTGCCTGCCATCCCCGGGATGGTGTTTGTCCATGCCGGTCACGACCAGATCGTGGACTTCAAGCAGCATGGCGGCAACTTCCTGCAATTCGTCACCCGAAAAACCGCTTCCGGTCCTGAATACCTCAAGGTTCCCGATGCCCAGATGGATAACTTTATCAAGGTTGCCAGCCGCTACGACATCGAGACGACTTATTTCAAGCCGGAGGAGGTTGACCTTGAGAAAGGCACTCGCGTCCGCATCCTCGGAGGTCCGTTCAATGGTGTCACCGGCGTCTTCATGCGTGTCCAGGGCAAGCGTGCCCGGCGGCTGCTGGTACAGTTGGAGGGCATTTCGACCCTTGCCACAGATATCAGTCCCGACTTGATAGAAGTAATTGAATAACAAAAACAACAAATATATGTGCATATCACATCTCTTTACCAGATTGAAGAATTCATATCTCAAGCGTGAGATTGTCTTCGCGGCCGACACACTTCTTTCCATGTTGGCGTCGCTGCTGGTTCTTTTCCTGACCCCCAGGCTTCTGAGTGCAAAACCGTTGCCGGAATCCTCCGTCGTAATGTACCTGACAGCTGCCATAGTGGCCACCGTGGGCTTCTTTTTGCTGTTCCGGACATCCCGTATCATTATCCGGCATCTGACCATAAAGGATACTATTCCATTCTTTGCCGCAGTGGTGTTGAAGGGTGTCGCAATCCTGCTGGCATTCATCATTTTTGGACGTTTTTCCAAGTGGGTACTGCTCTTTGTCGCCATCGACGTCCTGTTTACACTGTTCCTGATTATTGGCGTAAGATTGTTCATGATAGCAGTTTATGACTGGTTCAACCACCGTCAGCTGGAACGCTACCATCAGCAGCGCATGCTGGTTTACGGAACCTCCGACAAGAGCGTTGCCGTAACCAAACGCCTGCTGAATTCCACGCACTACAAGTGCGTCGGATTCCTTCAGCGGGGCCACGAGCCCAACTTTATCCTTGCCAGCCTGCCGGTGTTCAGCTTTAACGATGATACGCGTCTGGCCAACATCACCAGGGTCAATGATATCGATGCCATCCTGTTTTCCCGCGACACCGACGCGCAGGCAGAGGAAAAAGGACTGATCAATTTCTGCTCAAAGCACGGCCTCAAGACCCTGATAGTCCCTGGTCTGGACGAGGTGATGGACGGTGAACCGTTGCTGCATCCCCGCGAAATCAAGGTAGAAGACCTGCTTGGCCGGGAAGAGATTATCATTTCGCTGGACAAGATAAAGGCCGACTTTGCCGGCAAGGTGGTTATGGTCACCGGAGCGGCGGGCAGCATCGGCAGTGAGCTGGTGCGCCAGCTGGCCGGTTTCGGAGTCAAGAAGATTATTCTTTACGACAACGCAGAAACACCCATGCACAACATCCGGCTGGAACTTGAAGATAACTTCAAAGACCTCAATTTCGTGCCGGTGATCGGCTCCGTGCGCCATCCGGAACGCCTGGATTATGCATTCCGCAACTGGCGTCCGCAGATAGTGTTCCATGCCGCCGCCTACAAGCACGTTCCGCTTATGGAAGACAATCCCTGCGAAGCCGTACTGGCCAATGTCTACGGCACCCGCAACGTTGCCGACAAATGTCTGGAATATGACGTGGAGAAGATGGTGATGATATCCACCGACAAGGCGGTGAACCCCACCAACATCATGGGTTGCACAAAGCGCCTGGCGGAAATATACGTCCAGAGCCTCGGCCTGGCCGTGGAGAGCGGCAAGGTGCCCGGCAAGACGCGCTTCGTCACCACCCGCTTCGGCAATGTACTGGGCAGCAACGGCAGCGTTATTCCCCGCTTCCGTCAGCAGATAGCCCAGGGCGGTCCCGTGACGGTGACTCATCCCGACATCAACCGTTTCTTCATGACGATACCGGAGGCCTGCCGTCTGGTGATGGAGGCCGCCACCATGAGTACCGGCAACAACATCTTCGTGTTCGATATGGGTCAGCCGGTCAAGATAGACGAACTGGCGCGCAGGATGATAACACTGGCGGGTTTCACCCCGGACAAGGATATCAAGATAGAGTACACCGGCCTCAGGCCCGGCGAGAAACTCTACGAAGAGGTTCTCAGCAACGAAGAGAACACCCTGCCGGCATTCCATGACCGTATCCGTGTGGCAAAGGTTCGCCAGTACGACTACGAAGATGCACTGCGGTATGCCAAGGAACTCGAGGACCTGGCCCGTGCGGTGGATATCCCCACCATGGTGCGCCTCATGAAGAAGATAGTACCCGAGTATAAGAGCGAAAATTCAAAATTCGCCGCTCTGGATAATGAAGAAAACAAATAAGGAATATGGGAATCTGGCCGTTCAAGAAGCGTAAGAAGGACAATCTGGCGGAGATCTTCTCCGGCTTTACCGACTACCACAGTCATATCTTGCCTGGTGTGGACGACGGTGTCCAGACTATGGAGGAGTCGCTCAAGATATTGCAGAAGTATGAAGAGTGGGGCGTTTCCGCAGTGTGGTGCACCCCTCACATAATGGAGGATTACCCCAATACCACAGCCGCTTTGCGCGAGCGTTTCGCAGAACTCCAGGCGGCCTATGACGGTCCCGTAAAACTCAATCTGGCAGCGGAGAATATGATGGACAACCTGTTCGAAGAGCGACTCGCCACAGGTGATGTCCTGCCGTTCGGACCAAAGGGGGACCATCTGCTGGTGGAGACATCATACTTCAATCCCCCGCTGGACCTGTATGGTATCCTGGACCGCGTCAGGGCAAAGGGATTCTTCCCAATCCTGGCTCATCCCGAGCGCTATGCCTACATGGATATGAAGGACTATGAGAGGCTCAAGTCCCTGGGAGTCAAGTTCCAGATGAACCTCTTTTCCCAGACCGGCGCCTACGGCAGGACGGCACAGAAAAAGGCGCTGGATTTTATGGACAAGTACTGGTATAACCTGTGCGGCACCGATATCCACCGCATTGCAATGTTAGAACACAAGTGGGGACAGCTCCGTCTGCCCATGATGTAGCAAAAAGATAATAATATACTTTACGATATGAAACTTTACACAAAATTAACCTTGATGCTATGCATGGCGGTAACTGCAGCATGCGCAACTCCTAAGAATATTATCTATTTTCAGGACATCAAGGGTGAGACATCCATCAAAGTCGGTGATTCCGATTTGATAAAGTTCAAGCCGATGGACCAGATCTCTGTGATTGTGAACAGCCGGGATCCGCAAGTTACGGCAATGTTCAACCTGCCGTAGTACAGCAATAGGATTGGCCAGTCCCAGTCCATGACAAATGCCACCGGTACTATCACATCAGGTACGCAGGGTATCTCCGGTTACATCGTGGACTCTAACGGAGATATCGATTTTCCCATTTTAGGCAAAATACATGTTGCCGGACTTACAAGGGAAGAGGTGGCAGACAAAATTAAGGATGAACTGCTGGACAGCCGTCAGATCAAGGACCCGGTAGTTACGGTGACTTTTATGAACCTTGGCTTTTCTGTGTTGGGCGAGGTCAACCACCCGGGCCGTTACAAAATAGACCGCGATCGCTTCACCGTGCTTGAGGCACTTGCACTTGCCGGCGACCTTACCATTAATGCAGAGCGTGAAGAGGTAATCCTTGTCCGCAATGACGGCACAAAAGAGCGCGCATACGTACTCAATCTGCTTGACGCAAAGACTTTCTATGCATCACCGGCATTCAACATTCAGCAGGGAGACGTGATATACGTCAAACCCAACGACAAACGTGTTCGTGAGAGTACCATCAACGGTAATAACGTGCGCAGCACTTCGTTCTGGTTCTCAGTGACATCTATGCTTACTTCCGTAACACTTTTGGCTCTCAAATTTATACCTGGCATTTAACCGACTATGGAAAACAATACAAATAAAGCCACTTGGAAGCAGACGGAAAAAACTCTTTCCGTACGTGACGTCTTTGCCATTTGTCTGGCAAACTGGAAATGGTTGCTGGCGTCAATTATCGTGTGTATGTTGGCTGCCACATATTATTGCTTCAAAACCGTGCCCAATTACGTTCGCACAGCCCAGGTTCTGATCAAGGAAGACCGCAAGAGCAGTACCGTTCAGGGTGACGTTTCTCAGGCATTCAGCAATATGGGTATGGGAATTACCAAGGTTAATGTCTACAACGAGATTGTCAACTTCAAATCACCGGACCTGATGCTGCAGGTGGCCAAGAACCTCAATTTGGACGTAGACTATAAGGTCAAGGGGCTCAGATACTACCATACCATCTATGGTACCGGTCTGCCCGTAAAGGTTACTTTCCTGGATCAGGAGCGCAGCCGTTTCAGTGGGATGATGCTTACGTTGAATGAAGATTCTACGTCGGTGACCCTGCACGATTTTATACGTGGTAAGAGCGACCTCAATGCCGAAGCTGTCACTGTCGCTTATGGAGACACGGTCAATACCCCTCTGGGCAATCTGGTAGTCACTCGCAGCGAGTATGCCGATCAGGCGGAAGTGGATCGTCCCATCTATATTACCCGCACAAGTCCCCAGGCTGCGGCTTCCTACTGCAGGGGCCGTGTTTCCGTGGATCTGGACGACAAGAACACCACCGTCATCGACTTGAACTACCGCGATGTCAATATTCAGCGTGCAGAGGATGTACTGATGATGATCATCAACTGTTACAACGAGAACTGGATCAAGGACAAGAACCAGATAACCATATCTACAAACGAGTTCATCGCAGAACGTCTCAATGTGATTGAGCAGGAGTTGGGTAGTGTGGACAAGACCATCACATCCTATCGAAGCACGCACCGTTTGCCCGATGCCGGAGCTGTGGCACAGATGGATATGCAGATTTCCGCAGAGGCCAGCAAGCACCTTATGGAACTCAATAACCAGCTCTCGATTGCCCGTTTCCTGCAGAGCGACATCCGTAGCGCTTCTCCAGGAACCCTTCTCCCAGCCAACGTTGGACTGGATGATATCAACAGTCAGAACGAGATATCAAAGTACAACGAGACAATGCTGCAGCGCAACCGCCTGGTAGAAAGCTCCAGTGAAGAGAACCTCCTTGTTGTCGACCTGGACCAGCAGCTTGCCGCACTCAAGAGTTCCATACTCAACTCCCTGGACAATTACATACGTTCTGTGAATATACAGATACAGAGCTCCCAACGCGTTCGCAGCACTAGCGAGGCCCGCGTGAGCGACGTTCCCCTGCAGGCTGGACAGCTGCTCAGCGACGAACGCCAGCAGAAGGTCAAGGAGGCGCTCTACCTCTTCCTGCTCCAGAAGCGTGAGGAGAACGAGCTTTCCCAGGCCTTCACCGCCTACAACACCCGCGTGGTGGCAACACCTTACGGGAGCAATGCCCCCGTATCCCCTAACAAGAGCAAGATTTATCTCATTGCATTGTTCCTGAGCCTCGCGATTCCTTTCGTCTGGTTCTTCCTCAAGGAGACTCTCAATACAACCGTTCGCGGTCGCAAGGATCTTGAAAACCTGTCTGCACCGTTCCTTGGTGAACTTCCCGCCACGGAGCGCCGCAAGGGCCTCAAAAGCCTCACGAAACTCAAGATATCAGATAAGAAGGAAGATCGCAAGATCGTGGTCAAACCCAGGTCCCGCAATATGATCAACGAGGCTTTCCGCGTGGTCCGCACCAACCTCGAATTCCTCAAGGGTAAGGATGGTGACAAGAAGGTCTTCATGGTTACATCATTCAATGTGGGTGCCGGCAAGACCTTTGTCTCCAGTAACCTCGCCACGGCATTGGCTGTCAGCGGCCGTAAGACCATAATAGTGGACCTTGACATCCGCAAGCGTTCCCTGTCTGCCCTGGCAGACCAGCCCAAGCATGGTGTCGTGGACTATCTCTCCAGGGAAACCGATAAGTGGGAGGATCTCGTTGTCCACGAGTGCGGAGGTAACGCCCTGGATTTGCGGCCCACCGGCAAAATGCCGCCGAACCCGGCAGAACTGCTTGCAGAAGACCGTCTGGGCCAGTTGGTTTCCGAGCTCAAGCAGAAATACGATTATATCTTCCTGGACTGCCCTCCTATAGAGATTGTCACCGACTCCGACATCATAGCGCCACACGCAGACATTACAATCTTTGTGGTACGCGTGGGTCTGTTTACCCGCAGTATGCTGCCCGAGGTAGAGCGCTATTATCAAGAGAAGAAGTACAACAATATGGCCATCCTCATTAACGGCTCTGATACCTCTGGTCGTTACGGATACAAGTATGGCTATAAGTACGGCTACCGATACGGCGGTTATGGATACTCGTCGTATGGCAATTACGGCTCCAGCTACGGAGTATACGAGAAAGAAAAATAGAAGACATCTTACTTGTGGCGGTGTCCAGAATCTTGGTATCTGTGATAAAGCGGTTGTTACCTGAAACGGCTATTTGCCGATTCAGACGGTGTCAATATCGCTTGCAGCGTCTTCAACATCTTTCTCATAGGATAATTCATAGAGAAGCCAGGATAAAGACATCTAACGAATATGTAGAATTCTCTGCAAAGGGCGCTCACACATTCTTCGGCTATTATGATATTTCTCCTTTCGGCACTAATAATCGGGTTGTCTACATTGAAGTGTCAGATGACAAATCAGATGCGGCAATTGTTTTGAATGACATAGACAACAGCGGGCGGGAGATTATTGCTTTTTCCAAGGCGTGGAACTGGCAGCAGGGATGTCGGCTCCGTTGGTTCCCTGGGTCGGATGATGACATCATTTTCAATGATTTCCACGATGGAAAATATGTCAGCAGACGGCTTAATGTCAAGACAAGGGATGAGATAGTTTATCCTTTCCCTATTTATGATATCTCTTCTGATGGCAAGTATGCGGTAAGTCTTGATTTCAACCGTTTGGGATATAAGAGACCGGGTTATGGCTATACGAAATTGCCTTTTGATAAGACAGATAATATTCTGTATTCAGGCATTTCTGTTTTCAGTATGGAAGACAAGGAAGAAAAGGCGGTAGTAAGTTTTTCAAAGATTGCAGAGGTATTGGACCTGGATTCCGCCAATCAGGAGTCGTGGTATCTCAACCATCTCTCTTTCAGTCCCGGAGGAGAATCGTTCCTGTTTTTCTTCATTGCCGCTACAGGCGATTCTTTCAAGGCCTCGCTTCTAGTCTATGATATGAGGAACAAGGCGATACAGCCTCTTGAGACGGAATATAAAGTCTCACATTATGCCTGGCGCGATGACTCTTCCATCCTTTGTACCGCCTACGACTCAAACGGTTGTTGCCGGTATTATATCTATAATCTGGAGCAGCAGTCCAGAGAGGAGGTGGAATCGGAGTATCTAACCATAGACGGCCATCCTTCTTTTATCTCCGATGGTGTTATCCTGACAGATACATATCCGGATACACTAGGTTATCAGCATTTATTCAAATATGCTTTTGAGAGCAAACAGAAATCGGTCGTGGCTGATGTTTTTGATGTAACATCCCTTGATGCGGAGCACCGTACCGATCTGCATCCCAGATATGACCCTGCCAGGAAGTTGGTCTCTTTTGATGCGAATACTACCGGTCGTCGCCATTTCTACATTTTGAAGTTAGCCTGAGTATGGCTGTCAGATCCCAACGACTGGTCAATAATATTAAGTATTATTCTTTGGGCGTCCTTTCGTCCAAAGCATTGATGCTTATATTTATCCCTCTCTTTTCATATTACGTAAAAACAGATGTGCTCGGAGATTATCAGTACCTGATTGCCATAATCTCATTGGCCATTCCTGTCTTGTATCAATCTATCTGGGAAGGGATGTTCCGTTTCAGCATCGTCAGTGATGGTGATGAATATAAGGTTATTAACACCACTACCAGATACGCCATAGGCCTGTCTTTCATATATTCAGTTTTGTTTGCTCTGGTGGCTTTTGTCTGGAAGATAAGGTACCCCGGGTATATCTTGCTTTCAGGACTTAGCCAGGTGGCGTTTTCTTATTGGCAGTTTGCAGCACGTGCGCTCAAAGAGAATAAGGCATACGCAATAGCTTCAATTGTTTGTACGCTGGTGACAATTGTTCTGAATGTTGTCTTAATAATCTGGCTCAAGTTACAAATAGAAGCTTTGTTTCTTGCTTTTGCGATTGGCTCTTTTGCCGGTGCTGCATATTTGGAGTGTAAATTGAAGCTGATTTCCAATTGTTTGCATGGTGGATTTGAAAGGGACTTGCTGATAACTATCCTGAAATACTCTTTGCCGCTTGCCATTAATTCGGTTTCCTGGTGGATGGTGTCTTCTTGTAACAACATTGTGGTGACTAAATTTCTGGGAGCTTCTGAAAACGGAATCATGGCAATGGCCCAAAGATTTGGAAGTATATATGCTATTTTTACCTCCATTATTTCAATGGCCTGGCAAGAGGAAACATTCAGGACACTGAAGGACGCAGATAGGGATTCCTACTTTAACGAAGTTCTGGCGTTATACATTAAAGCATTATTCTCTTCTGTTCTGGTTCTGATACCTGTTACATACCTGCTTTATGACTTCGTGGTATTCGGCGACTATCGGACAGGGGTTGGCCTGACATCCATATTGTATATCATTGCTGTTTTCAACGCTCTCAACACCCATCTTGGCAGTGCATTCCTGGCACAGGGAGACAGCGGAACCGTGTTCTGGACTACTTTATTGGCAGGTGTGCTCACTGTCGTAATTTCGATTATCTGTGTGAAACCCTTTGGAGTAGCCGGTGTTTTGTATGCGTCTTTGTTCAGCACAATTGTCAATATGGTCATCAGGATTATCCTGCTGACGAAAAGGATGTCTTTGAGGATAAGTTACATGCAATTGGCTCTTTTGTTTTTGTTGACACTTGCCGTTGCATTTGCTTCAAGATTAATTGGATCCGGACATCTGCTACAAGCCATAATAGCGATTTTGCTCTTTGTATTGGCTGTACTATATAATAAAAGCTTGATTATTGCCCTCGTTGCACGAGTTACTCATAAAAGTGAATAAAGGTGGCATAATTGTGATGCTGTTATGGAGACTGATAAAAGAATAGGGTGGATAGATATCAGCAAATGTGTAGGTATTTTTCTGGTCGTGCTTTGTCATTGTGGCCTGAAAACGACACTTACCCAGTGGGTATATTCCTTCCATATGCCGTTGTTCTTTTTCGTTTCCGGAATGGTATATGTACAGAAGGGAGCGTTTAAGGAATTCCTTTACAGGCGGTTCCGGCAAATAATGGTACCGTTTTTTCTGTTCGCGTTGATTCTGTGTTTCGGGGTTCAATCATACAAGGACTGGGTCAACATTCTTATTGCGAACAGGAATTCATTAAGCGAAAGCTTATCTTTTACCCCGTTATGGTTCTTGCCTTGTCTGTTTTTATCCTCAGTTCTGATGGATATGCACAGCAGGCTTTTAGGCAGATGCAACGTGTTTGTAAGAGGCGCCGTGGTGGCTTTGGCTGTCTTTATCGGTTTTGTTATTTCCCGCTCAGGCGCCAGCCCGCTTCCATGGAGTCTTGATATAGCCCTTGTGGGTTTTGGCTTTATGTGGGCTGGAGATTTTTTCCGAAAACAGTTTGATTTGCTCGGCGGTAGAATGGACTCAAAAAAGTCCGGAATCATATATGTCATCGCTGTCTGTGGTTTGGCCGTAATAGGTACGATATTGTCGTTTTACAATTTACCACAGTCCTTGACACCTGGCTGTCCGCACGTAGAAATGTCAATCGGGCACTATGGAAACCCATTGTTATTCCTTTTTTCTGCGTTGACACTTTCAATGTTTACCATCCTGCTTTCACAGGGCATGGAGCGACTATTCCAAAGATTTGATTTGATTTGGGTCAGGTCAAGAATTGTAGGGATTGGCCGGCTCTCTTTGGGAATAATGTGCATTCATGGTGTCGTTATTGGGTTTTTACACACTGTTTTAAATCATTTTGGCGTTAAGTTTACCGTTTTGTTGATATTCTGTGAGGCGATACTGGCCTTGTTGATATCCTATATGGTTATTTATATATCAATGAAGTTCGTTCCCAACTTGTTCGGGAAGATGCAGGAGCAGAGGCATGAGTGATCTGATATCGGTAATAGTTCCGGTTTACAACTCCGGGGAATATCTGGACAGATGTGTCAGTAGCATTCTTGCTCAAGATTACAGCCCTATAGAGATAATCATTGTGGACGATGGTTCCACCGATGCCGCCACAGTCGCTAAAAGTGATGACTTAGGGCGGATAAGTCCGAATGTACATGTATTCCACAAAACCAACGGGGGGTTGTCCAGCGCGCGCAACTTTGGCATAGAACAATCTCACGGGGCTTATATAGGTTTCGTTGACAGCGATGATGAGATAGAGCCTGATATGTACTCGGCTTTATATGAAGGTCTGGTGCAAAATAATGTCAAGGTGGCAATGGGAGGCATTTCCACAGAGGAGAATAATAGAATCATCGACCGTAAAGCGGAGTTGCCATCCGGAGTTTATGTCAGGACAGAAGCATTGAGGTATCTGTTTTTGGGCTATTGGCAGAGCGTATGCACAAATTTGTATGACAGGACTGTGTTCGATTCAGTGCGTTTCCCGGTGGGAGAGGTCAATGAGGACTATATTTTGAACTACCATGTTTTAAAAGTGCAAGAAGCCTTGTGGTACAGCAGCAAGGCATATTACCACTACATAAAGCGTCAAGGCAGCATCACCTCATCCGCTGTTTCACTCAGGTTTACCGATTGGCTAAACCATACCTCATTGATATTGGAGGAGTGTCAGGACGATGCCCAGCTTAAAAATGCCGTCCTTTATCAGTACCTTTTCTCCAATATAGTGCTTGGCAACAAGAGTCTTATGTCGCTTGCAACAGGTTATTCGCCGGAGGCCAGGCAGTTGTACGGAATCGTTACCGATACATTAAAATCAAATCGGGCTGAGATTCTCCGAAACAGGTATCTCTCCATGAGGCATCGCCTGTTCGGGCTCTTCATGGCATTTTGTCCCAAGCTATACAATTTGGCAGTGGTCTCTGTGTTGCGTATTAAATCCAAGCGGGAAGTATGAGAAAGCTTGTGTCCGTTATAATGGCGGTGCACGACGATGTCGGCAGTCACTTGAGGTTGGCCCTGGATTCCATCTGCCGTCAGACCTACAGCAACTTGGAATTCATCATCATCGACGACGCTGCCAATAATGAGTGCCGGACCATACTTTCGGAATATGCACATAAGTATGACTTTATCCGGCTTCATCACAATGTCGATAATTTGGGACTCACCAAATCCTTGAATATCGGGCTCGCTATGGCTCGCGGTGAATATATAGCCCGGATGGATGCCGATGATTTTTCAGTTCCGGACCGATTGGAACGACAGTATAGATATATGGAAGATAATCCTGAAATAGATGTGTGTGGCACCGGGGTTATCTCATTTGACGGTCGGGTCGCGTTCATGAGTCTTCCAAAGTCGGCCTCCAATGCAGAAGTGCAATGCGGATTGTTTTTTTCCGGCATCCTTTGTCACCCTTCGGTCATGATAAGGAAAGCTTTTCTGGACCGCTACGCTCTCATATACGACGAAAATATCCCCAGGACTCAGGATTATGATCTATGGGAACGTTGCAGTCTTCATGGACAGTTGTCCGTGATTAAAGAAGTGTTGTTGTTTTACAGGATTCATGCAAGACAGATTTCTACTGCCAGTAAGGAGGAACAGGATTATTATGCAGATATCGTCCGTTACAAACGGCTTGCACGGATTGGCCTTGTCCCCTCCGAGAGGGAATACAGATGCCATATGTTGCTTGCTAAAGGATGCGACAAGAGCATATCGTTTGCCGAGGTGAAGACATGGATGGCAAGAATTGTTGAGGCCAACAAGCAGCATTCACTGGTGGACGAGGACACGCTTGTCAGGGAACTGAACGGCAGGCTGGCGCTGTTCAAACTGCGTAATGGCTACTATTTTGAATTGCTTAATGCTCGCGATTGTGCTTTTCTCTGCAGGTGGTCGGCCATGCATGTTTCCATGACGTTCAGGAAGTGGCGTGAATCCCGGTACTTGAATAAACTTTTCCGAGAGGGATATGTTTAGTTTAGGACCACAGTATTACTTACCTATATATTATATGGCAGTGGCCTTACTGTCATTTCTGGCGTTTTCCCAGTATGAGGCTTATCCCAACGAAAGGATGAATGATGCCCCGGAACAATCCAATATTGGAATAGCCCTGTTTACAATCCTTCTAGTGTTCTTCATTGGTTTTCGCCCGGTCAGTTTGGAGTACTTTGTGGATATGGCAAATTACAATGATGTATACACTGCCCTGCGGACGGCCGATTACATGTTCTATACTGGGGAGAACAGCAACATCCTGTTCGACAATATCTTATTTTTTATGGCTACCAGCGGAGTGCCCAGCAAGTACTTTTTCTTTGCGATAGCTGCCGTATACTTCATAAGTATAGCTTGGGCTTGTTCGCTGTTCTTCCCAAAAGATAAGTTTGTTGCGATTCTGGTATATCTGAGTGCCTTCTCCACCTTTTCATACGGCACCAACGGTATAAAAGCAGGAGCGGCGGCTGCGTTGTTCCTGGTGGCTATATCGTTGTACGAAAGGAGGGAATGGGTATTGATGGTACTCTTTATGATCTTTTCATACGGAATACATCACGCTATGATTCTTCCGATTGCAGCTTTCTGTGTCTGTGTCTTTGTCAAGGACCCCAGACTGTTTCTTGGCTTCTGGGTGGTATGCTTCTTCTTGTCATTGTTCCGAGTGACCATCTTCCAAGAGTTGCTGGCCGGCCTTGTTAACGAACATGGCGCAGAATACCTGAAGGGCGCAGGCGGTTATGTTAAACAGATTTTCGGTGGCTTTAGAATAGACTTCGTGCTCTATTCCGTCATACCTATGGTGGTTGGATTGATAGCGATTGAAAAGAAGAAGATCAAGTCGGAGAAATATGAATTCGTGCTGAATCTCTACACGCTGATAAATGCAATTTGGCTGTTGTGTATGTACTCCGACTACACAAACCGAATAGCCTATCTATCCTGGTTCATGTATCCTGTAGTGCTCATCTATCCATTCCTCAACGAAGAGTGGGAGGGGCAAAAGTACAAGGTTTTCCAATGGGTGGTCTATGGCCACCTGGCATTCAATATGATTATGGTCTTCATCTATTGGTAGCATGGCGAGGGTCTCGGTACTTATGGGTGTATATAATTGCGAAAAGTACCTTCAGCAGGCGCTGGATTCGCTCTATGCCCAGACATATCGGGACTTCAAGATTATTATGTGTGATGACGGCTCAGCCGACGGAACTTACGAAATCGCAAGGCGGAATACTGCCTCCCAAGACAATATTGTACTATTAAGAAACGAAAAGAATCTGGGCCTCAATGCAACACTCAACCGCTGCCTGGAATATGCCGATACCGAGTATTGCGCCAGGATGGACGGCGATGACATATCGCTGCCGGAGCGGTTTGAAAAGGAGGTTTCGTTTCTTGATGCTCATCCCGAGTATGCCATCGTGAGTGCACCTATGCAATATTTCGATGAAGGCGGCGTGTTCCGCACAGGTAAGGGCGGTGGCGAGCCGCAGCCCAAGGACTTCCCAAAAGGGACTCCGTTCTGCCACGCCCCGTGCATGGTGCGTACGGAGGCATACAAAGCGGTCGGTGGCTACAGCGTCTCCGACAAGTTGCTCAGGGTAGAGGACTATCACCTCTGGATCAAGATGTACAGCAAAGGTTATAAGGGATATATGCTGGAAGAGCCGCTGTATATGATGCGAGACGACAGGGGCGCCGCCCACCGCCGCAGCTTCAAGGCCAGGGTAAACGAGGCCCGTGTCAAGACAATCGCGATAAAGTCATTCCGTCTTCCGCTCTGGAATTATATGTATTGTGTAAAGCCGATAATCCTGGGCCTGATGCCCCAGGCTGTCTATTCCCGTCTGCGACAAGTCAAGAATGGATAAGAAAAAGATCTGTTTCATAACGGCTGTCCCAATCACTGCTACGTCTTTCTTGAGAAAGCATATGGCAGCACTGTCCGCTTATTATTCGGTTCATTATGTGTGCAATGCAGATTCGGACGAGGTGGCTGGTTTGCCATACGACGTTTTCCATTGCATTCATATAGAACGCGGCTTCTCCTTAGGCAAGGACATCACGGCTCTGTTCAAGCTCTATAAGTATTTCAGAGCCAACAGATTCGCAGCCGTGCATTCGGTGACTCCCAAGGCTGGCCTGCTGACGGCCCTGGCCGGCTGGATGGCCCGCGTGCCAAACAGAATCCATATTTTTACAGGCCAGGTCTGGGCCACACGCAAAGGTCTTACGCGGTGGTTGCTCAAGGCAATGGACCGACTTATTGTGAGGCTCGACACGCATATTCTCGTGGATGGCAAATCCCAGAAGGCTTTTCTGGTGCGAGAGGGAGTTGTTATGCATGGGGATGCCACAGTTTTTGCGGAGGGCTCTATTTCTGGAGTCGATACCGTCCGTTTCGCACCAAACGGCGATCTCCGCCGTAAGATCCGCCGAGAACTTGGTATAAAAGACGATACGTTGGTGTTCATCTTCGTGGGGCGGTTGACCCGCGAAAAGGGCATTGAAGAGTTGCTGTTGGCTTTTGAAAGGCTGGCTTCGGAAAACGGAGACGTCTTTTTGCTGATGGTCGGCTGGGATGAGGGAGGCTATGGCTCTATAATGAATCGATACCCGCATATCGGAAAGAAAAACTCCTGTTACTATGGATCCACTCCGGCCCCGGAGCAAGTTCTCAACGCCGGTGATGTGTTTGTGTTGCCTACCTACCGGGAAGGGTTCGGAACAAGCGTGCTGGAGGCCGCCGGCGTCGGACTGCCTGCCGTTACATCTGACGTATACGGAGTTCTGGACGCTGTAGTAGAGGGAGAAACCGGACTCAGGTGCAGGGTGGGGGATGTCCAGGATCTTTATCAATGTATGAATTATTGCAATGAACACCGGCCTCAGGTGAGGAATATGGGGGACAGGGCCCGCGAACGAGTCCTGTCAAGCTTTACCGCGGAGCAACTTACCGAATGCTGGGTGGATTTTTATCGTTCATTGTTAAGCGACTGATATTATATGATATACGAATTCGCTCATTTTCTTCAGAAGAATCTCAAACCAATATGGGCACTTGTCGAGGGAGTGAACAATGGCTTGTTCCAGTTACGTTATGGGGCTCGTGTTAAGCGGCTGTCCGATGTTATTGATGCATATCCGGGTGTAGTCCGTGTTACTCCGGAAGATGCGCCCGCCCTTGCGGAGTTCTTCTCCGGGCAGCCGGAATCTCAATTCGAATATTTCCGGCCTCACTATTTCGATAAAGAATCTCTCGAATCATTGTCCAAGAACCCCTGCAGGCTTATGTATATGTTTAAAGACGGTGATGCCATAGTGGGCTATTTCTTTCTTCGCTGTTACTTTTTCGGAAAGAATTTTCTTGGCAAAATGGTTGATGTGCATCGTCAGGGAGAAGGGATTGGACAAAAGATGTGTTGTTGCGCTATGGATATATCATCGTCACTGCGTATGAGGATGTTCGAGTCAATAGCCAAAGGCAACCCGGCATCGCTTTCTTGCACTCAGAATGTATTGGAGACCAGAATTGTGAAGGAACTGGAAAACGATGTTTTATATATAGAAGACGTTAGAAAGAAGCAGAAATGTGGTTAAAGTATGTATTTGACAGAGTAGTGTCTTTTATCGGGCTGATAATACTCAGTCCTGTGTTTTTGATTGTGTCATTGTTGATCAGGATAGAAATGCCTGACGCTCCGGTCTTCTTTTCCCAGAAAAGGGTAGGGCTTGGCGGCCGCCTCTTCACGATTTACAAGTTCCGCACTATGATGCCCGGACAGGACGCTTCGTCGGTGACTGTAGCGGGAGAGTCGCGCATCACACCCTTGTGAGCACAATTGCGCAGGTTCAAGCT